>Ga0180221_1000552_pt1 | contig 31799 bp, 25 predicted proteins | sample eDN5th37CKraftMG_FD_151339 | JGI IMG/M metagenome (GOLD analysis project Ga0180221, IMG submission 151339) | Enriched Miracle-Growth compost microbial communities from Emeryville, California, USA - eDNA 5th pass 37_C Kraft MG (version 2) (version 2) ...
GGCCCTGTCGGTCGGGCTGATCGAGGCGGGCGGCATGCCGTCCGATCCCGACATCGCCGTGCCGGCGCAATGGCCCTTCCTGCAGGGGCGGTCCTACGACTGGGCCTATCGCACGGTGCCCCAGCCCGGCACCGCCGGCCGCGTCCATGGCTGGCCGCGCGGGCGGATCGTCGGCGGCTCCAGCTGCCTGCACGCCATGGCGCATGTCCGCGGCCACCCGGACGATTTCGCGCCTTGGGCGGAGGCGGGCGGAGCCGGCTGGTCCTATGAGGCGCTGCTGCCCGCCTTCCGCCGCAGCGAGCGCTTCTCGGGCGGGGCGTCGGCCGTGCATGGCGATGCTGGACCGCTCGACGTGCTGCTGCCGGACGAGCAGATCCATCCGCTGGTCCGCGACTATATGGCCGCCGGCCTGGCGATCGGCGCGCCCTGGCTCGGCGACCACAATGCCGGGCCGCTGGCCGGCGTCGCCCCGAACCAGCTGACGATCCGCGACGGGCGGCGGCTCAGCGTCGCCGACGCTTATCTCGCGCCGGTCCTCGGCCGGCCGAATCTGACGCTGCTGACCGGGGTCCTGGTCCATGACCTGGTCCTGCGCTCCGGCCGGGCCTGCGGTGTCCGGGTCACCCGCGACGGGGCGGAAGAAACGGTGACCGCCGGCCGGATCGTGCTGTGCGCCGGCGCGGTCGCCTCGCCGCTGCTGCTGATGCGCTCCGGCATCGGCGTTCCGGAGGTCCTGCGCGACGCCGGCATCCGCTGCCGGCACGAACTGCCGGAGGTCGGCCGCAACCTGCACGATCATCTGCTCGCCGCCGGCAACGTCTATCGCTCGTCGCGGCCGGTCGCTCCGTCCCGGCTGCAGCATTCGGAATCGCTAATGTACCTGCACAGCGGCGACCTGTCGCGGGCGGACGGGGCGCCGGACGTCGTCCTGGCCTGCGTCGTGCTGCCGGTGGCGACCGAGGCGTTCGACCGGCCGGCGGCCGGCAGCGCCTATACCATCATGTGCGGCGTCACCCACCCGACCAGCCGCGGCACGATCCGCCCCGGCGGGCCTTCGGTGGTGGACGCCCCGATCATCGATCCCGCCTATCTCTCGACGGAGCACGACCGCCGGACCTTCCGTGCCGCCCTGCGCCTGGCCCGCACGATCGGCCGGACTGTGCCGCTCTCGGCCTGGAGCGACGGCGAGATCCTGCCCGGCCCGGAGGTGGAGGCGGATGCGGATCTCGACGCCTTCCTGGCGAGGGCGGCGATGACCCACCACCATCCGGTCGGCACCTGCAGCCTGGGACCGGTGGTCGACGGCGCGCTGCGGGTGCGCGGCATCGACGGTCTTTTCGTCGTCGACGCCTCGATCATTCCGTCGATCCCGAGCGGTCCGATCAATGCTGCGGTGGTCGCGGTCGCGGAACTCTGGGCCGCCGATAACGGGCGATGAGCCAGGCGATCCCGGGGGCCGCGTCGTGCGCTACGGAGCGGATCCTTGTCGGGAAGCGGCCTCGGCTCCGCCGGGCCGGGATCAGCCGGCCCGGCGGAGATGGGCGGCCAGCGCCTCGCCGAATCGACGCACCTCGTCGACCGTGTTGTAATGGACCATGGAGACGCGCAGCGCGCCGGTGGCCATCGGCAGGCCCAGCCGCTGCATCAGTCGCGGCGCGTACATATGGCCGTCGCGGATGCCGATGCCGGCATCGGACATCGCGTCGGCGATCGCCTGGGGCGAATGGCCGGGGATGTTGAAGCAGATCGTCGGCACGCGCTCCTCCACCCGGTCTTCGTCGGCGATGCCGTAGATCGTGGCGCCGCACGCCTTCAGCACGCGCAGCATCTCGCGCGACAGCCCGGCCTCATAGGCCCGGATCGCGGCCATGGCCGCGACGATGTCGCCGCGGCGGGACCCGGTGGACGGCTCGCCGAAGCCGCGGCCGAGCGCTTCGAGATAGCGCACCGAGGCGTCCATGCCGGCGACGTTCTCGTAGACGAAGGTTCCGGCCTCGATCTTGTAGGGCGGCTCGTCGGGGATGAAGTCCTCGCGGAAGGTCGGCAGGCGCTTCAGCGCGTCGAAACGGCCCCACAGGAAGCCCATATGCGGCGAGAAGTTCTTGTAGCCGGAGCAGACCAGGTAGTCGCAGCCCCATTCCTGGACGTCGATCAGGCCGTGCGGGCCGTAATGGACGCAGTCGACGAAGACCTCGGCGCCGACGGCCCGCGCCGCCCGCGACACCGCGGCGATGTCGACGATGGTGCCGATCGAATGCGCCGTGGCGGTGCAGGCCACCAGCCGGGTGCGGGCCGACAGCAGCGGCACCAGGTCCTTGACATGCAGCGTGCCGTCCTCGCGCATGCGCCACCAGGCGAACTTCGCCCCCGCCCCCTCCAGCGCCAGCCAGGTGGCGATGTTGGCGTCGTGGTCCATGTCGGTGACCACGATCTCGTCGCGCTCGCCCAGCGTCTGGCCGATGCCCAGGCTGACCAGCCGGATGAAGGAGGTGGCGTTCATGCCGAAGCAGATCTCTGCGGGCTGGTAGGCGTTGACCAGCAGTCCCACGCTCTCGCGTGCCTCGGCGACCGCGCGGTCGACCGCGCGGCTCTTGTCGTAGCGGCCGCCGCGCTGGACGTTATGGTCGACCAGATGGCGGGTGACGGCGTCCAGCACGCCCTGCGGGATCTGCGCGCCGCCGGCATTGTCGAGGAAGATGAAGCCGCCGGCCTTCTGCAGCGCCGGGAACTGCGCCCGGACCGCGTCGATCGGGAAGGTGTCTGTTGGCATGGGGGGCACCATGATCTCCGTGGATGGGGCGCGGTCAGGCCCGGCCGGCGCGCTGCTTGGCGCGGCTCTCGAGATGGCCGATCAGCCGGACCAGCGGCCAGAGGAAGGCGAGATAGATAATCGCGGCACCGATCAGCGGCGTCGGGTTGGCCATCTGCGCCTGGGCGTCTGTGGCCTGCTTCAGCAGGTCCGGCATGGCGACGACCGAGGCCAGGGCCGTGTCCTTGAACACCGACACGCAGTTGCTGGTCAGCGGCGGGATGATGACCCGGATCGCCTGCGGCAGGATCACCTTGCGCATCGCCAGCCAGAACGGCAGGCCGAGCGCGGAGGACGCCTCGAACTGCCCGCGCGGGATGCTCTCGATCCCGGCGCGGCAGACCTCGGCGGTGAAGGCCGCCAGCACCATCGACAAGGCGAGGGTGGCGGAGACGAAGGACGACAGCCGGATGCCGATGAAGGGCAGGGCGTAGTAGATCAGGATCAGCAGCACCAGGATCGGCAGCGCCCGGAACACGTCGATATAGCCGGTCGCCAGCAGCCGAAGCGGCCGGGGCGCATAGAGCCGGACCAGGCACACCAGGAGCCCGGCCAGCGTGCCGCAGATGATGCTGACGAGGCCCAGCAGGATGGTGTTGCCCAGGCCCCGCAGCAGGATCGGCACGGCGCGCAGCAGCACCGGCCCGTTGAAGAAGGTGTCGATCAGTTCCATGGTCCGGACCGGGTGGCGCGCCCAGCGGCGTGACGGAAGGACCGGGCGCCGCCGCCCGGCCCGGTTGCGGCCGCTACTGAGCCTGCGGGATCGGCCCCGGCGTCACCGTGCTGCTGCCGGGCTCTGGATCGACGCCGAACCACTTCTTGTGGATCGCGGCCAGGGTGCCGTCGGTCTTCATCGCGCTGATCGCGTCGTTCGCCTTCTGCAGCAGCGGATGGTTCTTGCGCGTCATCATGGCGAAGCGCTCGCCGGTCGGGATGCGGACCAGGATTTTCAGCGCCGGCATCTGCTTGATCGCGTACTGGAACCCGGCCAGCTCGCCGGCGCCGCCGTCGATCCGGCCGTTCTGGGCTTCGAGCAGCAGATCCTGCTGCGCGTTGTAACTCTTGACCTCGGCGAAGCCGAGCTTCTCGCCATTCGCCTTGGCGAAGGCCTCGCCGGTCGATCCGGAGATCACGCCGATGGTCTTGCCCTTGAGGTCGTCCAGCGAATGAATCGGCGAATCCGCCCTGCCGACGATGGTGCCGTCGCTGTCGTAATAAGGCTGGGTGAAGGCCTGGTTCTGCAGCCGCTCATTGGTGACCGAGATCGAGGAGATCGCGAAGTCGATGCGGCCGGAGCTGGTGGCGGCGAACAGCGCCTGGAAACCGAGATCCTGGAACTCGACATCGAGGCCGAGGCGCTTGGCCACCTCCTTCGCCACATCGACCTCGAAGCCCTCGAAGGCGCCGCTGTCGGTCTTGTATTCCCAGGGCGGATTGGCGGGGTAGGCCCCGACCGTGATGGTCTCGGCCAGTGCCGGCGATGCGGCCGCCGCGCCGAACGCGACCAGGATTCCCAGCGTCTTGAAGAATGTCATCGTTCTCGCCTCCTCTGCTTGCCCGCGTCGCGGGCGTTCTTGGCTTGTCGTCGCCGAAGAGGCTGGCGCTGTGCCAGCCGATGGCCGTCCGCTCGCTGGGCGGGCAGGCTGGACGCCGCCTCGTTGGTCGCGTTACGGGATCATGAAGGTCCCCCAATCGATCCGGTTGTTTTAGGCCTGAAGCTTCTCCTATGCAATTCCATGTTTCCGCGCGGCAGTGTACTGGAACACTGGGGCGAGATAGTTGTGATTGCAGATATTCTGACCTAAGGTTTGGTGGTCGCAACCGCGATCCAGCCGCCGAAGGGATGGCCGGCCGGGCAGAACCATGCGAAAACGGGAGGCAACCATGGCAACCGATCATCTCGCCGGCCTGGCGACGGCATTGCTCGACGGCTCGATCCGGGTGGTCGACCTGACCGCGCCTCTCGGTCCGGAGACGCCGGTGATCCAGCTGCCACCGCAGATCGGCAAGAACACGCCGGCAGTAAAGGTCCACCCCATCTCGCATTACGACGAAAACGGCCCGTTCTGGGCCTGGAACTGGCTCGAGCTCGGCGAGCACACCGGCACGCATTTCGACGCCCCGGTGCACTGGATCACCGGCCGCGACCACGCCGACGGCACCACCGACCGCATCCCGCCGAAGAGCTTCGTCGCGCCGGCCAACGTGATCGACCGCTCGAAGGAGACGGCGGCCGACCCGGACTATCTGCTGACGGTCGACAGCATCAAGGCCTGGGAGGCCGAGCACGGCGCGATCGAGGCCGGGACCTGGGTGCTGCTGCGCACCGACTGGTACAAGCGCAACGGTTCGTCGGAGACCTTCCTGAACGCCGACCAGAACGGCCCGCACTCGCCGGGCCCGACCGCGGAGGCGATCGAATACCTGCTGTCGAAGGGCATCGTCGGCTGGGGCTCGGAGACGGTCGGCACCGATGCGGGATCGGCCGGCGGCATGACCCCGCCGTTCCCGGCCCACAACCTGCTGCACAAGGCCAACCGCTACGGCCTGGCCAGCCTGTGCCATCTCGATGAGCTGCCGCCGAAGGGGGCGATCCTGATCGCGGCGCCGCTGAAATTCGTCGGCGGCACCGGCTCGCCCGTGCGGGCCCTTGCACTGGTTCCCCGGGCAGGGTAGGGGCCGGCGCGGGCCTCGAACACTGGAAGCAGATGGAGCGATGACCGACAGATTTGCCGGAACGGTGCTGCGTCGGCCGGAGCAGGGCGACACGCGCCCGACCCTGGGCGAGATCGGCCTCAACCAGTTCGCGCCCTATCTGATGAACCGGGTGATGGCGCGCTGGAACGCCAACATGTCGGAGGCGCTGAAGGCCCACGACATGACCACCACCAAGATGCGGGCGCTCGCCGTCCTCAGCGTCTCGCCCTCGCTGACGATCAACGAGCTGTCGGTCTATGCGGTCACCGAGCAGTCGACGATGAGCCGCACGCTGGATTCGCTCGAGCAGCAAGGCTTCATCCGGCGACAGCCGCGGGCCGAGGACATGCGGGTCCGCGACATCGCCATCACCGAGGAGGGCCGGGCCGTCTTCGACGTGACCTGGCCCACCCTGTACACGCTGCTGACGCAGATGTTCGAAGGCGTCGACAACGACGAATACGTCGCCTTCGTCGCCACGCTGCACAAGATCCTGCGCAACATCCGCAAGCACGATATTTGATCCGGGCGGGGCGGCAGCCCCGCCGTCACAGCGTCGCGACGGTCTTCAGCGCGCCGTCGAGCATCGTGCCGTCCTCGTCGGCCAGCGCCGCCTGGCGCAGCCGGCGCAGCCAGGTCGCGCCATCGTCCCGGCCGACCAGCAGCGGCAGGCCGGACAGCACCCGTTCGAACTTCGACTCGCCGCGGGCATGGGTGTCGGAATAGCCCTTGACCAGCCGCCGGCACTCCAGGACCTCGACGGCGAGATCGTAGTTGCTGCGCAACACATCGAGCGCGGTGACCAGCCAGGCGTCGCGATGCGCCGTCTCACGCGCATGGCGCAGCGTGCCGCGGCGGACCCGGCGCAGCCCCGACACGGCGTGCAGGCCGAGGAACCAGAAGACGGTTCCGGTGCGCACCCGCCGTCCGCGGCTGACCAGGCGGTCGAGGCGCGAGACCAGGGCCGGCCGCGCCTCGATCCAGGCGCCGACCGCCCTCGGCAGCGTGCCGCAGACCTCTTCCATGCGCGGATGCATGTATTCGGTGGTGGTGACGATCTGGTCCGGGCCGGCGCCGACCTCGCGGCGCACCCGTTCGAACCGGCGCGAGCGGATCTTCAGGTCGGCGACGCGGATCGGATCGTCATAGGCCATGGCGACTGCCACGTATTTCGCCGCCGCAACCGTGAAGGCGTGCTCCTTGGCGGCGCCGCCCCGGGCGAGATCCTCGGCGTGCAGCCGGGCGAGGAGGGTCAGGTACTCGTCGGCATAGGCCGGGTCTTGGTAGTCGGTCAGCCGCTTCACGCCGGCGAACAGCATCGGGTGGGCGGCGGCGGGAAATTCCTGCGCGATCCGCGCGACCAGGCGGTCGAGATCGGGATGTCCGGCGGCGGCCGGCAAGGCCTCGAAGCGCTTCCCCGATGGGCGGGCGACGGGCTCTGGGACGGGCGCGGCGGCCCGGTCGCAGGCGGCGCGGAAGGCGGCCAGGCTCGGCTCTACCCCGCGGTCGCCGGCCTGGATCGTCGCCTCGAACGCCTCGCGCGGAAACGGCAGCACCCCGGCCCCGGCCAGGGCGCCGAACATGGCGGCGGAGATCACGCTGCCGCTGCGGCTGGCCACGGCCTCCATGTCGAAGGCGATGGTGCGCCGGGCCGCGACGTCGGCGGCGTCGACCACGGCCATGGGGTCGGCCGTGCCGTCGCCCGGCTTCGCCTTCTCGGCCACGGCGAAGGAGCGGTGGGTCGAGGCGATCAGCGTGGTGCGGTCGGGTGTCACCAAGCCGCGCAGCACCGAACGTCCCGCCTCCATCAGCTCGGCCGCCATCACCACGTCGACATCGCCCGGCGTCGGCATCAGCGCGAACACCGGCACGGCCCCCGGCTTCGCCGCGATCATCTCGATATAGTAGATGGTCGCGCCGGTGCGCTGAGCCACGCCGGGGACGGAGGTCGATTGGGCGGCCCAGCCTTGGCTCTCGGCCAGGGCGACGATCCAGTCGGCTAGCACCCCGCCGCCCTGGCCGCCCATCGCCAGGATGGCGATCGTCAGCGGCCGGTCCTGGGACAGAAGCGAACGATCCGGCAGCGTGTCGGCCATGGTGCTCATTCGGCGAAGGCGATGCGGCGGCTCTCGCGGCGGCGCTGCAGCCAGCCGATCACCGCCCCGCGCAGCCGCGCCAGCAGCCGGTCGGCCCGGCTCGGGTTCTGGATGATGTCGGCCCGGTAGAAGGACGGGCACAGGATCGCGGCCTCCGAGACCTCGCCGCAATTGCCGCAGCCGACGCAGGACTGGTCGATGGCGGCGACCGGGTCGTCCTTCAGCGGGTCGTCGGTGTGCTTGACCGAAAGCGACGGGCAGCCGGACAGGCGGATGCAGGCATGGTCGCCGGTGCAGATATCCTCGTCCACGCCGAAGCGCTGCCGCACCACGCGCCGCCCCTCCTTCACCGCCCTGGCCAGCAGCGGCCGGACCCGGCGCTGCTTGTTCAGCATGCATTCGGAGGAGGCGACGATGATCTTCGGACCCGGCTCCGGCGTGGTCAGCGCCTCGCGGAAGGTGTCGCGCAGGCGGGCGACGTCGTAGGTCCGGTCGATCTGGCGCACCCATTTGGCGCCGACGCCGCGGACCGCGTCGGTGATCGGGTTGTTGGTCTGGCGCCGCGGGTTGTCGGCGCGGGAGGAGGGGATGTCCTGGCCGCCGGTTGCCGCGGAATAGTAGTTGTCGACGATCAGGATGACGCCGTCATGCTTGTTGAACACGGCGTTGCCGATCGAGGAGGCGAGGCCGTTGTGCCAGAAGCCGCCGTCGCCCATCACCGAGATCGCCCGCTTTTCCGCCTTGACGTTGAAGGCCGAGGCCGAGGCGGGCCCCAGGCCGTAGCCCATCGTGGTCGCGCCGATGTTGAAGGGCGGCAGGATCGAGAACAGGTGGCAGCCGATATCCGCCGAGACATGGTGCGGCCCCAGCTCCTTCTCGGCGAGCTTCAGCGCGGCGAAGATCGGCCGTTCGGGGCAGCCGGTGCAGAAGCCGGGCGGGCGCGGCGGCACCACCTCGGCCAGCGCCTTGACCCGCGGGTCGGCGAGGACCGCCGAGGCATCCGGGGGCGGCGGCCGGTTGCCGAGCAGCGCCGGCGCATGGGCCTCGAGGAAGGCCGCGAGCCCCTTCATCAGCACCGGTGCGGTGTACTCGCCGCCCATCGGCAGCACATCCTTGCCGGCGACCCGGGTCTGGATGTCGCGGCGCTTCAGGATGGCGTTGAGCGCCTGCTCGATATAGTCGGGCGACCCTTCCTCGACCATCAGCACCGCGCGCTTGCCGGCGCAGAAGGCGGCGAGCTCGTCGTCGATCAGGGGATAGGCGACGTTGAGGACATGGATCGGGACGAGGGACCGGCCGTAGATGTCGGCCAGGCCGAGCAGCTGCAGCGAGCGGATCAGCGAATTGTACAGCCCGCCCAGGACGACGATGCCGACCTCGCCCGCCGCCGGGCCGAAGGTCTCGTTGAGCCTGCGGCTCTTGATGAATTCGACCGCCGCGGGCCAGCGCTGCTCGACCTTCTCCTTCTCGTGCAGGAAGGAGGCGGGGGGCAGCACGATCCGGTTGGTGTCGCGGACCGGGTTCTCCATCGCCTGCTTCAGGGTGAAGGCCGGGCGCCGGTTGTCCTTGGCGGCGAACTGGCCGTGGACATGGCAGGTGCGGATGCGGACCTGCAGCATGACCGGCGTGTGCGAGGCCTCGGAGAGTTCGAACCCGGCCTCCACGGCCTCGACGATCGAGGGCAGGTTCGGGCGTGGATCGAGCAGCCAGATCTGCGACTTCATCGCATAGGCATGACTGCGCTCTTGCATGATCGAGGAGCCCTCGCCGTAATCCTCGCCGATGATGATGAGCGTGCCGCCGGTGATCCCGCCCGACGACAGATTCGACAGCGCGTCGGCGGCGACATTGGTGCCGGCGGTGGATTTCCAGGTCACGGCGCCGCGCAGCGGATACATCACCGACGCCGACAGCATCGCCGCGGCTGCCGCCTCGGAGGCGGAAGTCTCGAAATGGACGCCGAGATCCTCCATCACCTCCCGGGCATCGGACAGCACGTCCATGAGGTGGGAGATCGGGGAGCCCTGGTAGCCGCCGACATAGGCCACGCCGGACTGCAGCAGGGCCTTGGTGATCGCGAGGATGCCTTCGCCGCGGAACACATCGCCGTCTCCGAGCTTCAGATCCTCGACCTCACGCGCGAATGAGCGCTCCGCCATCGGCGATCCTCCATGCGGCCCCTGCTGCCGCCAATTATTTGCAAAAGCATATTTCCGGGTGGGCCGTTGTCAACGCAGGATCCGGAAGGCAGCGGCCGGGCGAGGGGACGGCAGCCCGGCTGGTCCGGCGCGGGCGCATGGTGCTGGGCCGCCGCTTCGGAAGCCGCAGTCGTATGCGTCCATTCGGGCTGGAGCTGATAGAATATGTCATTTCCGATCACGCCGTGGCAGATTGCCGTGATGGGATCCGCCAATGGACGCAGGATGAGCAAACGCCCGACCATCGCCGATCTCGCCGCCGCGGCGGGAGTCAGCGTCGCCACCGTCGATCGCGTGCTGAACCAGCGCCATCCGGTGCGCGAGGGCACGGCCGAGCGCGTTCTGCAGGCGGCCGAGGCGATCGGCTACTACGCCACGCCACTGCTGAAGCAGCGGCTTCGCAACGACCTGCCGGTCCGCACCTTCGGCTTCCTGCTGCAGAAGCGGGAGGACGCATTCTATCAGCAGCTCGCCGCCGATCTGGAGGCCGCGACTGTCGGCTGCGCCGCGGTGCGGGGCCGGGCGGTCGTCGAGTTCATGGACGAGCTGTCGCCGGCCGCGATCGTCGACGCCCTGGAACGCGTCGGCAGCCGGGCCGACGCCGTGGGCGTGGTCTCGGTCGACCATCCGCATGTCTCGGCGGCGATCGCCGGGCTGCGGCAGCGCAACGTGCCGGTCTTCGCCCTGCTGACCGACCTGATGGCCGAGGACAGGGCCGGCTATATCGGCCGCGACAACCGGAAGGAGGGGCGATCGGCCGCCTGGATGATCGCGAAGGCGGCGCGGGCGCCGGGCAAGATCGGCATCATCGTCGGCAGCCACCGCTATCTCTGCCAGGAGACGGCGGAGATCTCCTTCCGCTCCTATTTCCGGGAGCACGCGCCGGAGTTCCGGCTGCTGGAGCCGCTGATCAATCTCGAGGAGGCGCGGATCGCCCGCGAGGCGACGCACGACCTGATGGCGAAGAACCCGGATCTGGTCGGGCTCTACATCTGCGGCGGCGGCACCGAAGGGGTGATCGAGGCCGCCCGGGAGGAGACGGCCCATGCGCCGGTGGCGATCGTCTGCAACGAGCTCACGCCCAAAGCCCGCGCCGCGCTGATCGACGGCGTCCTCACCGCCGTGATCTCGACGCCGACCGCGCTTCTCGCCTCGCGGGCGGTGGAGGCGATGGTGCGCGCCGCCGAGGCGCCGGCGCCCGAGATGCCGGGCCAGATCCTGGTGCCGTTCGAGCTGTACATTCCGGAGAATCTGTAGGAAAACGAGGAGCTTGGTTCGGGCGCCGCCCATTCCTTCATTGTCATGCGCGGGCTTGATCCACCGGTGTCCGGTTAAGTTTCTGAGGTTGTGGACAAAGCGACCGGCCTTAACCTTTATTGTCATTGCCGGGCTTGACCCGGCAATCCAGGGGGCCACCGAGAGCTGCTTTGAAGGCCCCTGAATCCTCGGGTCAAGCCCGAGGATGACAATAAAAAATGGAAAGCAAACCTCAGATAACCTTGCTTCGGTTGCGGTTTTCTTGAACCGGACACCCGTGGGCTTGATCCGGGCATCCAGGGAATGTCGAGGTCGCTCGGAGTGGCTCCTGGATTGCCGGGTCAAGCCCGACAATGACAGACGGGGCGGCGGCCTGCCAGCGCGCGCCTCCAGCCTAGCGGTTGTACTTGGTCACGATCAACGGCCGGGCAGGCGCTGCGCTCTCCTCCGGCGCCGGTTCGCCGGCGAGCCGGCCGCGGATGATCGCCACCGCCTGGCGCAGCTCCGCCGCCACGTCGTGGCTCAGCACCGCGTCCATGCCGCCCTCCTCCAGCAGCCGGGCAGAGTTCTCGTTCAGCTCGTGGCCGATGAAGGCGACGGCGCCGGTCAGCCCGGCTTCGGCGAGCGCGCGGGCGATCCCGACATTGCCGCCCGCGGTGTTGTAGACGCCAAGCGGCGCCGGCCCCGCCGCCAGGATCTCGCGCATGGTGGCGTAGGCGAAATCGGGATCGTCGCTCGAATTGATGCTCTCCTCGACCGACAGGGTCGGGAACTCCGTGCGCAGCACGCGGCGGAAGCCGATCTCGCGCTCCTCCTGGCAGCGATAGGGGGCGCTGGCGACCAGGACGATCCGTCCCTGGCGGCCGCCGGTCAGCCGGCCCATCAGCCAGGCCGCGGTCGATCCCGCCCGCTCCTGGTCCATGCCGACATAGGCGGTGCGGCCGGAGCCGGGCAGGTCCGTGGTCAGGCAGACGACCGGCTTGCCCGCCGCCGCTCCGGCCTGGACCGCGCGGTTGATGGCGAAGTGCTCGCGCGCCACCACCAGCAGCCCGTCGCAGCGCGACAGCATCGCCGAGACCCGCTCGGCGAACGCCGCCGGGTCGACCTCCGCCGTCGGCTGGCTGAAGATCTCGGGCGTCAGGCCGGCATCCTCGGCGGCCAGGCGCTCCAGCGCCTGGATCAGCGTGGCGGTGAAGGTGCGGCCCGAATCGCAGGCGAAGCCCAGCCGGATCGGCCGCGCCGCGGTGCCCGTCGCCGCCGGACCGAGCCGCCGCTCCAGCACCTGCAGCACGGCCTCGGCCTTGCCCGGCGCCACGCCGCCGCGCCGGTTGACCACGCGGTCGACCGTGGCGGTCGAAACGCCGGCCTCGGCTGCGATTTCGGCGATGGTCGGGCCCTGCCAGCTTCCGCGCCGCATCCAGCTCTCCTTGATGGTTTATCCATCAATACGAGGTCGGGAGGCTCGGGTCAAACATTCACAATGCGCGGATGAGATTTTGTTGCCATGATGAAAATCAAATCTGTTGACATGAATTCAATCATCAGTTTCTCATTCCAGGCGCCAGTGGCCGAGAGCTGATGGTTAACAAATCAGATGGTGATGGGATGGAAGCCGATTTCGTCGTGAACCACATGGTGGCTCCGGCCCTGGACGTGCCGCGGTTCTTTGACCTTGCCGCCGGCCTCGGCTGCCGCGGCGTCGAGATCCGGAACGATCTCGGCGGCGATGTCGTCGCCGGCGGCTTGGCGGCGGAGGAGGTGGGGCGGCTGGCGGCCGGGCGCGGCCTGAGCATCCTGTCGATCAACGCACTGCAGCGCTTCAACGACTGGACCGAGGACCGGGCCCGCGAGGCCCGGGCACTCGCGGATTATGCCGGCCGCTGCGGCGCCCGGGCGCTGGTGCTGGTCCCGGTCAACGATGCCGGCTGGACGCCGCCGCCTGCCGAGCGCGGCGCCGGGCTGCGCCGGGCGCTGTCCGGCCTGGCCCCGATCCTGGCCGAGGCCGGCATTCTCGGCCTGGTCGAGCCGCTCGGCTTCGAGATCTGCTCGCTGCGCTCCAAGCGCGAGGCGGTGGCGGCGATCGACGAACTCGGCCTCGCCGACCGCTTCCGGCTGGTGCACGACACCTTCCACCATCACCTGGCGGGCGAAGGGGAACTGTTCCCCGAGCGCACCGGGCTGGTCCACATCTCCGGCGTCGAGGACCGCACGGTGCCGCTGGCCGGGCTGCGCGATGCCCATCGCGTGCTGGTCGGCCCGGCCGACATGATCGGCAACGCCGAGCAGATCCGCATGCTGCGCGCCGGCGGTTATTGCGGGCCGCTGTCCTTCGAGCCCTTCGCCGACAGCGTCCATGCCGATCCGGACATCGCCGGCGCGCTGCGCGCCAGCATGGCCCATCTGGCTCCGGCGCTGGCCCGGACGGCGGCGGAGTGATGATGCGAATCCATCACACCCAGCCGGGAGGCCGTGAAGGAGTATGATAGATTTTCGTCATGGTTGATTGAGCCGTCCGACGGCGCGGTCTACCGTCATCGGACACAGAACCGGCACGAACCGGACGGCCCGGGGAGATCCCGGGCCGAACATGGGAGGACGCTTGATGAAGAAGACCCTGCTCGCCTTCGCCGCCGCCGCTCTGCTGTCGCTGCCCGCCCAGGCCGCGACCAAGATCGGCGTGTCGATGGCCTATTTCGACGACAACTTCCTGACCATCCTGCGCAATGCCATGACCCAGGAGGCCAAGGACAAGGGCGTCGACATCCAGTTCGAGGACGCCAAGGGCGACATCGGCAACCAGACCAGCCAGATCCAGAACTTCATCGCCTCCGGCGTCGACGCCATCATCGTCAACCCGGTCGACACCTCGGCCACGCCGCAGATGTGGAAGCTGACGGTCGACGCCAAGATCCCGCTGGTCTTCGTCAACCGCAAGCCGGACGCCGACACCCTGCCCGCCGGCGTCGTCTTCGTCGGCTCCGACGAGCGCCAGTCCGGCACGCTGGAGATGGAGGAGCTGGCGCGGCTGGCCGGCCACAAGGGCAATGTCGTGATCATGATGGGCGAGCTGGCGACCAATGCCGGGCAGCTGCGCACCAAGGACGTCGAGGAGGTCGTCGCCAAATATCCGGACATGAAGATCGTCGAGAAGCAGACCGCCAACTTCCAGCGCAACCAGGCGATCGACCTGATGACCAACTGGCTGACCGCCGGGGTCGATTTCAACATCATCGCCGCCAACAACGACGAGATGGCGATCGGCGCTATCCTGGCCCTGCAGCAGGCCGGCAAGGACCCGAAGCCGTATCTGATCGGCGGCGTCGACGCGACGCCGGACGCACTGGCCGAGATGGGGAAGGGCAATCTCGACGTCACCGTGTTCCAGAACGCCCGCGGCCAGGGCAAGGGCGCGGTCGACGCGGCGGTGGATCTGGCCGCCGGCAAGAAGATGGAGTCCTTCCAGTGGATCCCGTTCGAGCTGGTCACGCCCGACAACATGAAGAAGTTCTCGCAGTAATCCGGTATCGTTGACGAAGGTCCGGGGGCGCCCGCGCCCCCGGGCGGAAAGGCACCCGCCATGACCGCCGCCGTCACCGCCCTGCGCCGGCCCGAGCCCGGCCCTGCTGCCACCGCCTCCGCCGACTGCCTGCTGGAAGTGGCGAATGTCCGCAAGGCCTTCCCCGGCGTCGTCGCCCTCGACGACGTGTCGTTCCGGCTGCGTCCCGGCACCGTGCACGCCCTGATGGGTGAGAACGGCGCCGGCAAGTCGACGCTGATGAAGATCATCGCCGGCATCTACACGCCGGATGCGGGCGAGATCCGCCTGCGCGGCAAGCCCGTCAGCCTGCCGACGCCGCTCGCGGCGCTGGAGGCCGGCATCGCCATGATCCATCAGGAATTGAACCTGATGCCGTTCATGACGGTGGCGGAGAACATCTGGATCCGGCGCGAGCCGAAGAACCGCTTCGGCCTGGTCGACCACGGCGCGATGCGGCGGCGGACAAAGGAGCTGTTCGCCCAGCTCGCCATCGACATCGACCCGGAGGCGGAGGTGCGCCGCCTGACCATCGCCAACCGGCAGATGGTCGAGATCGCCAAGGCCGTCTCCTACAACTCCGACGTCCTGATCATGGACGAGCCGACCTCGGCCCTGACCGAGCGCGAGGTCGACCACCTCTTCGCCATCATCCGCACGCTCAAGGCGGCGGGCAAAGGCATCGTCTACATCACCCATAAGATGAGCGAGCTGGCGGCCGTGGCGGATGAGGTCTCGGTGTTCCGCGACGGCCGCTTCATCGGCTCCGGCCCGGCCGCGGAGCTCGACCGCGAGACCATCATCCGGATGATGGTGGGGCGCGAGCTCGGCCAGATGTACCCGAAGCTGGAGGCGGAGATCGGCGCCCCGGTGCTCGCGGTCGAGGGGCTCGGCCTCGACGGCGTCTTCGCCGATGTCAGCTTCGAGCTGCGGGCGGGCGAAATCCTCGGCGTCGCCGGCCTCGTCGGCTCCGGCCGCACCAATGTCGCCGAGGCGCTGTTCGGCGTCACCCCGGCCACCGCCGGCGCCATCCGGATCAAGGGCGAGGCGGTGCGGATCGGCTCGCCGGCCCAGGCGATGGCGGCGGGCATGGCGTTCCTGACCGAGGACCGCAAGGAGACCGGGCTGTTCCTGACCCTGCCGGTGCTCGAGAACATGCAGATGGCGGTGCTGCGCGACCGCTATGTCAAGGCCGGCTTCGTCACCCAGGGCGCGATCGTCCAGGCCTGCCAGGCCTGGCGGACGACGCTGCGGATCAAGACGCCGGACCTGCAGGAGCCGGCGCTGAACCTGTCGGGCGGCAACCAGCAGAAGGTGCTGATCGCCCGCTGGCTGCTCACCAAGCCGCGCATCCTGATCCTGGACGAGCCGACGCGCGGCATCGATGTCGGCGCGAAGGCGGAGATCTATCGGCTGATCTCGGCCCTGGCCCAGGAGGGCGTCGCGGTGCTGATGATCTCCTCCGAGCTGCCGGAAATCCTGGGCATGAGCGACCGGATCATGGTCATGCACCAGGGCCGGGTGACCGGCATCCTCGACCGCGGCGAGGCCGACCAGGTGAGCATCATGCGGCTGGCCTCGCGCTAAGGCCGCCGCCCGTGAGGAAACGAGAGCCGGCCGGACGCCGGCCGGGGAGGACAGGATGAGCGCGACCCAGCAGGTCTCCGCACCCCAGATCGAAGCCAGCCGCCGCTTCCGCATGCCGGTGGAGGTCGGCATCCTGCTCGTGCTGGTCGGCATCTGCGTGCTGTTCGAGGCGCTCGGCTGGTACGCCCGCGGCCAGTCCTTCCTGGTCAACCCGCAGCGCCTGCTGATCATCGTGCTGCAGGTCTCGATCGTCGGGCTGCTCGCGGTCGGGGCCACGCAGGTGATCATCACCTCCGGCGTCGACCTGTCGCCGGGATCGGTGCTGGCCCTTGCCGCCATGGTGTCGGCCACCTTCGCCCAGGAATCGAGCTTCAGCCGCATCATCTTCCCGGCCCTGACCGACATGCCGGTGGTTGTGCCCCTGGCGATGGGCCTGCTGGTCGGCGCCGCGGCCGGCCTGTTCAACGGTACGCTGATCGCCCGCACCGGCATCCCGCCCTTCATCGCCACCCTCGGCATGATGGTGGCGGCCCGCGGCGCCGCCCGGGCCTATACCGACGGCGCCCCGGTCTCCGGCCTGCAACCGGCCTTCACCTGGATCGGCGGGGGCAGCCGGCCGGTGATCCTGTTCCTCGTCGTGGCGCTGATCTTCCACATCGCGCTGCGCTACACCCGCTACGGCAAGTTCACCTATGCGATCGGCGCCAACCCGCAGGCGGCGCGCGTCTCCGGCATCGATGTCGGGCGGCACCTGATCGTGGTCTACACCATCGCCGGGCTTCTGGCCGGGCTGGGCGGCATCGTCATGGCGGCGCGCAACGGCAGCGGCCAGGCGAATATGGGCACGGGCTACGAGCTCGACGCCATCGCCGCGGCGGTGATCGGCGGCACCAGCCTGGCCGGCGGCGTCGGCCGCATCACCGGCACCGTCATCGGCACGGTGATCCTCGGCGTCATGACCAGCGGCTTCACCTTCCTCGGCATCGACGCCTATTACCAGGACATCGTGAAGGGCGCGATCATCGTCGCCGCCGTGGCCGCCGACCAGTACCGCCAGCGCCGTCGGCGCAAAGCCTGAACGCGGAAACGCAAGACGGGGAGGGCAGGGGGATGCAGCGGTTCCTGGTGCTCCAGTCGCTCTGGTCGATGGAGCGGCGCCACACCGACGGGTTCGAGCGCACGCTCGAGGACAATGTCCGGATGATCGCCGAGGCCGGCTTCGACGGCATCAGCGCGCATTGGACCGACCGGGAGGAGGTCCGCCGCACGGCGGGTTGCCTTCAGGGCACCGGAATGGTCGCCGAGGGCATGTGCTTCCCGAAGACCGTCGACGACCTGAAGCCGGTGCTGGAGATCGCGGCGGAGTTCCCGGTGCACCACATCAACCTGCAGCCCGATGTCCGGCCGCGGCGGCTGGAGGACTGCGTGCCGCTGATCGAAGGCTGGCGGCGCCTGGCCGAGCAGGTGGAGTTTCCGGTCCTGATCGAGACCCATCGCGACCGGATGACCACCGATCTCTACTTCACCCTCGACCTGCTCGATCGCTTCCCGGATCTGCCGCTGCTGGCCGACCTGTCGCATTTCCTGGTCGGGCGGGAATTCGCCTGGCCCATCTCCGACGAGAACCACGCCCTGATCCACCGGGTCCTGGAGAATTCCTGGGGCTTCCACGGCCGCGTCGCCTCGCGCGAGCAGGTGCAGATCGAGATCTCCTTCCCGCATCACAAGCCCTGGGTCGACCTGTTCCTCGACTGGTGGGGCTATGGCTTCCGCAGCTGGCGCCGCCGCGCCGCCGCGGACGCGACCCTCTCCTTCACCTGCGAGCTGGGACCGAAGCCCTATGCGATCACCGGGCGCGACGGCAACGACACCACCGACCGCTGGGCCGAATCCCTGACGCTCGCGGGCCTGGCCCGGGATCTCTGGGCCGCGACCGCCGAAGGGTGAGGGTGCCATGGCGGGAGGAAAGGCCCAGCCGATCATCCTGTCCGGCCGCGAGCGCGCGGCGCTGGACCGGATGTCCGGCTACGGGTCCGGCCGGCAAGCCATGGCGCTGCGGGCCGGCATCATCCTGCTGGCGGTGGAGGGGCTGAGCAACCGCGCGATCGCCGACCGCTTGCAGCTCGAAGAGCATTGCGTCGGCCGCTGGCGTCGGCGCTTTGCGCGGGAAGGGATCTGGGGGCTCTTCGACCGGCCCCGTCCGGGCCGCAGGGCCGGTGGCCAAGCGAGCGCGAGCCGCAGCGGCGATTACCGCACCTGCCCTCCATCGGAGATGGGGGGCTGCCGGGCTCGTTCCATCTCGTCCGGGCGCGTCTGAGCGTGGATCGCCTGGGGACGCCCACAGCGGCGCCTCCAGCGAGGAAACGAAGTGGCCCGTCCGGTCGTTGAGGCGAGTAGGCCGGAACGAACCAACGGAGGCGCGTTCGCATGCGCGGGCGGCCCGGATGACCGTGAGGGCAAAGGTCGCGTCGCGCCCGCGCAGCGCGCGCGTTTCCGGCAAACAACCGGCCGGCGGCGGTGGTCCGCGATTTGCCGTGCCGCTTTCGCTCGAGCCGATGGAGGCGGAGACCGTCGACTCGCTGCCGGAGGATGGCGGCTGGCAGTTCGAACCGAAATGGGACGGCTTCCGCTGCATCGCGTTTCGCGACCGGGATCAGGTGGAGCTTCAATCCCGCAACCAGAAGCCGCTCGGGCGCTACTTCCCGGACCTGGTCACGGCGCTTGCCGGGCTGCCGGTGCGCCGCTTCGTGCTGGACGGCGAGATCCTGATCTTCTCCGGCGGGGAGCCGGCTTTCGAGGCCTTGCAACTCCGGCTGCACCCGGCGGCGACCCGGGTTGCCAGGCTGGCGGCCGCGCAGCCGGCGACCTTCATGGCTTTCGACCTTCTCGCGGACCGCGCCGGAAAGGTGCTCGTGTCCAGGCCGCTGGCCCAGCGCCGCGCCAGCCTCGAGGATCTGTTCGACAGCATCGGCCGGGACCTCACCGCCGTGATGCTGTCGCCGGCCACGACAGACCGCGACCTGGCGCTCGGCTGGCTCTCGGACATCGGCCAGGGGCTCGACGGCGTCGTCGCCAAGCGGCTGGACGAGCCGTATCGGCCCGGCGAGCGGTCCATGCTGAAGTATAAGCTCTGGAAGACGTTCGACTGCGTCGTCGCCGGGGTCTACTTCAAGCGCCCGGGCACCGCGATCGACTCCCTGCTGCTCGGCCTCTACGACGAAGCCGGCCTGCTGCATTATGTCGGGCGCGTTCCGGTTCACGGCGAGGATCCGGAGATCGAGCGGCGGATCCGGCCTCTGGTCGGCGGCGATCTGGCGTTCACCGGCCGGGCCCCCGGCGGCCCGAGTCGTTGGACCGGACGTGAGCGGAAGCCGGTCCCGGTCAGGCCCGAGCAGGTGGTCGAAGTCTCGGCCGACCATGTCACCGACAACTACATGCGGCACGGCGCCCGGCTGATGCGCTGGCGCGACGACAAGCCGCCGCGGCGCTGCACGATGGACCAGCTCGTTGCTCGGTGATCGCTTGCTGCGGGCGGTCCGTGTCAGCCGCGCAGGATGACCCGCAGGACGCGGCCGGCCGCTTCGCCCGACAGCTCCTGCAGCAGGACACCATTTTCCGCCCGCCAGGCGGTCTGGGCGTCGCCGATCCGCAGGTCCAGCACCTGGTCCGGCCGCACCGACGGGAAGCGCAGCCAGGCGCCGGACGGCAGCTCCGCCGGCAGGGTGACGGCGACGTCGCCCTCGGCGAAGCGCAGCTGCGACAGCCGGCCGCGGAGATTCGTCTCCAGCAGCGTGCGGCTGCCCTGCCGCAGCGCCAGCACGCCGCCCTCGATGGCGACCGTCACCGCGCCGGCCGGGCTGGCGATCGGGCCCAGCGTGGCGTCGGCGCCGTCGTTCACCAGCTCCCAGCCGCCCCAGGGGTTGATGTCCATCACCCGGGCCACGCCCAAGGCCGGCATCAGCGCGCCCCAGCTGTAGAAGCCCTCGGTGTCCGGCTGGTCCATCGGCTCGCCGGTCTCGGCGTTGAAGTTCTCCGGGCACAGCCGGCGCTCGTCCCAGGCCCGGCGGAACAGGCGCAGGCTGTCCTCGGCCAGCTTCGCCGCCTCGGCTTCGAAGCCGTTGCGGCGCAGCCCGTGCCAGACCATCCAGTTCAAGGGCGGCCAGATCCGGCCGCGCCAGTAGGAATTGTCCTTGGCCGCCGGGTCGTCGCGGGTGGTGCCGGGGATGACGAACTCGCCGCCGAAGGTGGCGGGGTCATCGAGATGGGCCAGCAGCCGCTGCGCCTGCTCCGGCGAGGCGGCGCCGCAGATCAGCGGATAGAAGCTGGTCGGACCCAGGCTGCGCACGAACTCCCCGGACCACAGCCGGTTGGCGAAGATGCCGCGGCTGTCGTCCCACAGTTCGGCGCCGATCTTCGCCCGGGTCCGGGCGGCGGTCTCGGCATGGGCGGCCGCGGCGGCCTCGTCGCCCAGCTCGGCCGCGATCCATGACAGCACCTCGGCGTCGAAGGCCAGCAGGCTGTTCAGCCCGACATCCTCCGACCGCAAGGTGCGCATCTCCAGGTCATAGGCCGCCTGGTCATGGATCGGCGAATTGTCCATGCTGGATTCGTTGCGGGCGCCGAAGGAGGTGCCCTTGTACAGCCCCTCGCCGACATCCGAGGTGCCGTAGGAGACCAGGCCGCGGCCGCGCGGATCGCGCTCGCGCCACCACCAGGCGTGGTTGCGCGCCAGCGTGCCATAGGCCAGCTCCAGCATCGGCCGGGAACGGGAGCGGAGCCAGATCAGCCACAGCAGGAACGACCCGATCGGCAGCTGGGTGCGGTCGACCCAGGCGTCGTTGGCGGTCAGCAGGCAGGCGAGGTTGCCCTCCGGCGTGGCGCTGGCCAGCGACGCCGCCAGGTTCTCCCGCGCCATCTCCTGGTCGAGGTAGCCGGTGAGGAGGGCATTGTAGAGCTGGTCGTTCAGCCAGACGCCGAAGCCGCCGAACTTCGACAGGTTCCAGTTGCGGCTGATCGAGGTGTAGGGCCGGTGGTTGACCTCGTCCCACACCGTGTTCCAGGCCATCACGTCGCGCAGCGCGTCCAGCGCGCCCGCTTGGGCGCCGGTCTGGCCGGGCAGGGCAGGGGCCTCGCCCGGCTCGGCCGCCAGGGCCTTGGCGCGCTCGACCGCCAGGTCCGCCCGGTCGGCCACGGCGACGCCGATGCCGCCGTCGCGCATCATCTCCAGGTTGAAGCGCAGCACCAGCACCGGCGCGGCCTCGGACCGCGCGCCGAGATGGAAATAGCCGTGGGTCTCGTAATCCTCGGCCACGGCCTCGACCGTGGCGTGGCCGGTCACCTGCACCGGCGGCTCGGCGCTGGCCAGGGCCACGAAGCGGTGCCCGACCTTGACTAGTGCGGCGCCGGCCGGGTCCCAGCGCGCCACTTGTCCATCCTCTGCCGACAGGCAGAGGTTGAACCAGAACCGCAGGCCCCATTCGCCGGTCTTCGTCGTGCGCCAGGTGCCGGACAGCTCGAACGGTCCGCGCTTGGCCCAGCGCCAGGCCAGGCCGGTGCCGGCATGGTCCAGGTCCAGCTCCACCAGGCTGCCGTCCAGGGCGTGGCGGCCATATTTGACCGACTTCGCCGGGAACAGCGTCGCGCTGCGCGTGCTGTCGGCATAGGCCAGCGGCGTCACCCGCACGCCGAGCGGCAGGAACACCATCTCGGCTGGGCGGCTGGACCAGGTGTTCCAGGCCCGGGCGAGCGGGACGGTCGTATCGCGCAGCATCAGGACCTCGTGCCGGGTATCAGGTGGTCGGTGGAACGGTCATGCAACAAGCAAACCGAGTCCCCCCTCCCCTTGCGGGAGGGGGTAGGGGGAGGGGGTCCTCTCGGCTCAAGCCGACCCATACCGTCGCTAACCTGCATGGACGGCGGGTTTGGTGCCCTGCCCATTCACGCGCGGACGCGCGCGGACCCCTCCCCCTGCCCCCCTCCCGCAAGGGGAGGGGGGACAAAGAAGGAGAGGCTTTGGGGGGAGGGGGCGGCACCGGCCCCTGGCGTGTCACGTCAGCTCCAGGCCCGCAGGCCCGCTTCGGTCGTGACGATCTCCACCTGCTGGTCGAAGCGCGGCAGGATGAGGTCGAGCGTGGCGCGGTGGCCCGGCAGCGACGAGCTGGTCATCGCGTCGGACACGGCGACGATGCGGAAGCCGCGGTCGATGCCGTCGAGGATGGTGCCGAGCACGCAGACATCGGTCTCCACCCCGGTGACGATCAGCGTGTCGGCGCCGAGCGCGGCCAGCCGGTCGACGAATTCGGGCGCGGCGAAGGCGGAATGGGTCGGCTTGTCGATGACGCTGTCCTCCGGCGCCAGGGCCGCCAGCTCCGCCACCAGGTCCAGCATGCCCGGCGCCAGGTTCGGCCGGGTCACCGCGGCCCAATGGGTGTAATAGCGGCGCCAGGTGCCGGGCGCGTCCTCGGCCCGCTCCGGCGTCACGAAGCGCGGGAACAGGGTGCGGCCGGGCTTCGCCTTCACGAGGGCGGCGACATTGGGGACCACGCCCATCAGCGTCGGGGTCGACCAAACCGTGTCCTCGGCGAACAGGCGCTGCAGGTCGATGGCGACATGGATGGTGTTCGGCGACAGCGGCCCGAAGCGCAGCATCAATCCTCCAGCGCGATGGTGTGGGCGGCGGACCAGCCCAGGGTGACGGCGGAGCCGGGCGCCGGCGCCGCGGCGTTCTGCGACCGGTTCTGGGCGAAGACCTTCAGCTCGCGCCCGCCCGGCCCGGCCAGCAGATAGGTCGAGACCGCGCCGGCATAGATCACCTCGCGCAGCGTCGCCGGGATCGCGTTCTCGAAGGTATGGGCGGTGTTCGGGGCCAGGATCTGCATCTTCTCCGGCCGCACTGCCAGCGTGACCTTGGACCCGGCCGCCGGGAGCGTCCCCGCCACCCGAATTGTGCCGCCCTGGATCTCGACGGCGTTGCCGGCCTTCACCGTGCCCTCCAAGAAATTGGCGTCGCCCAGGAACCCGGCGGCGAAGCGGGTGCGCGGCCGCTCGTAGATCTCGCCCGGCGCGCCGTTCTGAACGATCCGGCCGCGGTCCAGGATGGCGATGCGGTCGGACAGGGTCAGCGCCTCCTCCTGGTCGTGGGTGACGAAGATGGTGGTCAGGCCGCTCTCGCGCTGGATCCGTTTCAGCTCGACCTGCATCTCCTGCCGCAGCCGCCGGTCCAGCGCCGACAAGGGCTCGTCCAGCAGCAGCACGGTCGGCTTGGTGACGATGGCGCGGGCCAGAGCGACGCGCTGCTGCTGCCCGCCGGACAGCTGCTTCGGGCTGCGGCTCTCGAAGCCGGACAGGCGCACCATCTCCAGCGCCTCGCGCGCCTCGCGGGCGGCGGACGGGCCGCGGATGCCGCGCCGGTTCAGCCCGAACATCACGTTCTGCAGCACGGTCATGTGCGGGAACAGGGCGTAGGACTGGAACACCATGCCGATGCGGCGCTTCCACACCGGCACGCGCGTCATCTCCTCGGCCCCGATGCGCAGCTCGCCCTCATCCGGCACGACGAAGCCGGCGACGATGCGCAGGAGCGTGGTCTTGCCGGAGCCGGAGGGGCCGAGCAGGCTGGTGAAGCGCCCGGCCTCGAAGCTGGCGCTGATCCGGTCCAGCACGGTGGCGGGGCCGTAGCGCTTGCTGACGGCGGAAACCTCAACGCCGCTCACGGGCGCCTCCCATGTTCGACAAGAGGGCGAAGGCCAGGACCAGGACCATCGAGGCGCCCAGAAGGATGGTGGAGATGGCGTTGATCTCCGGCGTGAAGCCCTTGCGGATGGCGGAGTAGATCTCCACCGGCAGGGTGGTGACGCCGGGCGTGGCCAGGAAGTAGGAGACCACGAACTGGTCCAGCGACACGGCGAAGGCGAACAGCGCCGCGGCGATGATGCTGGGCAGCAGCAGCGGCAGGGTGACGCTGAAGAAGGCGTGCAGCGGGGTGGAGCCCAGGCTCATCGCGGCCTCCTCCAGGTCGGCGCGCTGCGACTGCAGCCCGGTGCCGACCACCAGCACGACATAGGGGATGGCCAGGGCCACATGGCCGATGGTCATGGCGAACAGCCCGCGGCCGATGCCGGTGGAGAAGAAGAACACCAGCATGGCGGTGCCGGTGATCAGCCAGGGGATGGCGATCGGCGGCAGCAACAGCAGCTGCAGCAGAGACCGGCCGCGGAACTTGCGCCGCGACAGGGCCAGTGCCGCGGGGGTACCGATCGCGGTCGCCAGGACGGCGGTGACGACGGCCAGGATCAGGCTGTTGCCGCTGGCCGACAGCAGCCGATCGTTGCCCGGCAGCTTCGCGAACCAGTCGAGCGAGAAGCGGAAGGGCAGCTCGTAGAGCGGCGAGGCGTTGAACGCCATCACCACCATCACCGCGATCGGCAGGTACAGGAAGGCGATGACGACCCAGAGATGGGCGAGGCCGAGGCGCTTCATGGCCGGGCCCCTCCCTGCTGCCGCTTCAGCACCGGCGCGGCCAGGGCGAAGATCACCAGCACGATCGCCAGCATGGTGAAGGACAGGGCGGCGCCCAGCGGCCAGTTGAAGGCCTGGGTGAACTGGTCCTCGATCACTGTGCCCATGGTGACGCCGACCCGGCCGCCGAGGATGCGCGGCTCCATGAAGCTGCCGATCACCGGCACGAAAATCAGGACGGAGCCCGAGATCAGCCCCGGCGTTGCCAGCGGCAGGATGATCTTCCAGAACAGCACCGGCGCGCGGGCGCCCAGGCTGCGCGCCGCCTCCAGGATCTGGTCGTCGATCGCGACCACGCTGAGGTAGCAGGTCAGGATCATGTAGGGCAGGTAGGCGTGGACCAGCCCGACGATGATGGCCGGATAGCTGTAGAGCAGCCCCAGCGGCGGCGCGCCCGGCAGGATCCAGTGGTAGAGCCCATCGATCAGCCCGCCGTCGCGCAGCACCATGGTCCAGGAAAAGACGCGGACCAGGCCGTTGGTCCAGAACGGCAGGATGACCAGCAGAAACAGCACCTGCCGGGTGCGGCCGAAGGTGGAACGGGCCAGAGCCAGCGCCGCCGGCAGGCCGACCAATGCGCAGATCAGCGTGGTCCAGATCCCGATCGACAGCGAGGTCCAGGCGACGTCCTGCAGATAGGGCCGCTTCAGGAAGGCGAGATAGTTGTCGAGGGTCCAGACGATCGCCCGGCCCCCGAAGGGCGCCACCTTCAGGAAGGAGAAGCCGAGCATCATCAGCAGCGGCAGGAAGATCGCCAGCGTCAGCCAGCCATAGGCCGGCAGCAGCAGCCCGGCGGTGGCCAGCCAGCCGCGCTTCCCGGCCGGGGCCGGAGCCGCCGCAGGCGCGGAGGTCGCCGCGAGCTCGGTCATCCGTTCATCCCCTGCTGCAACCTCTCTCCCTCCCACTCCTTCTGTCATCACCGGTCTTGACCCGGTGATCCAGAGGCTGTCGACGATGGTACTGGCGGCTCCTGGATGCCCGGGTCAAGCCCGGGCATGACAGGATGAAGCAGTCTTGTTGCCTCGCCCCTCCTCGTCATTGCGAGGAGGCGAAGCCGACGAAGCAATCCATGCCGCCGCCGCTCGTGCTGCCCCATGGATTGCTTCGCTGCGCTCGCAATGACGCTATGAGAGCGCAAGCGGGAGAGGCGACGCGAAAGCTTATCCGGCGTAGAACGCCTTCGTCTCCTGCCACAGGTCGGAGAACGCCGTGCGTTGATCGTCGGAAAGCGGCGACATGAACTGCAGCTGGGACAGGTACTCGGCCTTGTGGATCTGCTTGTTCAGGTCGTCGGCCGGCAGCGCCGCCATCGCCTTGGCGTTGGCCGAGGCCGGGGCGCCGATATGGGTGGCCCAGTAGTCGTAGAAGCCGGGGTCGATCATGTAGTTGATGAAGGCCAGCGCCGACTCCTTGCGGGTGCTGGTGGCCGGCACCGACAGCCCGTCGATCCAGCCGATCCCGCCTTCCTTCGGCACCACGAAGTCGACCGGCAGCTTGAAGTTGCGCTGCGACCGCACCGCCGCGCCGGACCAGTAGATCGAGACGTCGAACTCGCCGGCGGCGAAGGCCTTGTTCCACTGGTCCTCGCTGGACCACAGCAGCTTCACGCCGGGCTTCAGCTCCTTCAGCTTGGCCGCGACCTTGTCCATGTCCTTCGGCGCGTTGATGTCCTGCCCGGTCATCAGCGCGCCGATCCCGATCGCGGTGACGGAGTCGTCGAACAGGGCGACGCGGCCGGCATAGGCCGGATCGGTCAGCACCGTCAGGCTGTCCGTCTTCACCTTGTCGCGGCGCAAGCCGAGCGCGTTGATGCCCCACAGCCAGGACACGCCATAAGCCTTGCCGTCCTTGTGGAAATTGGCGTGGTCGCGCAGCGCCGGCGCCAGGTCGGCGGCGTTCGGCACCTTCGACAGGTCGATCGGCGCCAGCAGGTCCTCGGCCTGGGCCTGCAGGGTGCGGGCGCTGTTGATCAGCACCACGTCATAGGTGCCGGGGTTGGTGCGCAGCTTGGTCAGCATCTCCTCTTCGGAGTTGAAGTAGTCGTGCTTGACCTCGATGCCGGTCTTCTCGGCGAACGCCTTCAGGGCCCAGGCCTCGTCGGTGCCGTAGCCCTGCCAGTTCAGGACATAGATGGTCTCGGCCGCCCGCGCCCGGCGCAGCGGCAGCCCGGTGGCCCCGGCGAGCGCGCCGGCCCCGAGCAGGGCGCCGAACCGGCGCCGATTGAGTGTGATGGACATGAAGTGCTCCCCGGCGGTTATTGTTTGTACACAAACAACGCTAGCGGAGGAGTTCCGGGTTGTCAAATTACGCTGGAGACGGCTCCGGCGTCACACCAACCAGGGATCTCAGGGGATCGGAGATTCGTCCGTCCGCACAAGAATGGACAGGCCCCGGGTGGGGAACTGGCAGGAAATTGCTGAGGTCGCGCCGACCGTGTCCTTGGCGAAGACGCGGAACAGCCCGGGGGCGAAGTCGACCGGCGCCGCGCCGAATCCTTCGGCCGAGGCGGCCAGATAGTGCACGGTCAGGATGACGCCGCGGATGTCCCGCTGGCGGTACTTGTTGACGGGCAGGTCGGGATGGTAGGGCCCGGTCTCGTGCAGCGGGATGTCGACTGTGAGATGCCGCTTCAGTGCGCTGCCCGCGGGCAGCTTGGTCGCCAGCGGGATGATGCGAACCGACACGGTGCGGCCGGGCGGCAATGGGGCGATGCCCCTCAGGATATGGGCGAGGTCGTCCTCGCCGCGGGCGATCACGGCGCTGTTGAGGTTCACGCGCGCCTGGCCGGTCGCCGGATCCATTTCGGCCAGGGCGTCCAGGACGTACACGTCACCGCCGCTCGTGTTGGTGAGCGTGTAGGGGAACACCAGCGTGTCGCCCTCCCGCGTCGGGTGGCAGTCCAATGTCACGCCGTCGGCATCCTCGTTCTCGACCGTCATGCTCCCAGTCTCCCTGTCGCGCCGTGCTCAGCCGGATGCGCCCGAGGCGCTACAGGCTGTGGTGATCCGGGCGGCGAGCCACGCCGCGCTCGTCGCGATACGCGTTTTCCGGCCCGATCGTGTTGAATTCCTCATTGTCATCGAAGTTGTCGGCCCGCGGAGTCATGTCCCGCGTGCCGTGGGCATTGTGCTGGGCGTGCGTCATTTCGTGGAACAGGATGACGTCGCCGGGAGTGTTGGGAGCGTTCACCGGGTTCGGCCATTGGCTGGGATTGTAGTCGACGGTCGAATCCGACCCCGTGCCGTTGGTGGCATTCGTGCCGTTGGTCGGCGTCGCGAAGGCGTTCGGCGGGTTGGGGGGTGGAGTCAGCGGCCGGATCGTCATCGTCTTGCCGGTTCCGGCGTAGTCGGTGAGCATCGCCTGGCCGGTCGCAGTGTCGTTGATCAGCGCCAGCTGCTGCACGACCGCGTTCTGATACGCCGCGTCGCCCGCGACCCTGATGCCCGTCCCGACCTGCAGGGTTCCGTCCGGGTTGGCGGTGACCGCCAATCCGTGATGCGCCTTCGCCGTATGGTGCTTCCGCCCCCCGCCGCCCTTCCACGGCGGCTGCCTCTCGATGAAATCCTGCGGATCCCCCGGATCGGCCTGGCCGGCGTCCAACGGGTCCGCCAGATCCTGGTCCGACGTGCTGCCCGGCGTGCCGCCCGAGTTGATCTGCACCAGCGGGCCGCTGATGTAGACGCCGCTCGGATCGACCACGACGAAGCTGCTGCCGACCTTCAGCGTGATCTTCTGCGACGCCTCTATGACCACCGATTTCGCGTTCAGGGTCGCGCCGCTGCCGACGATCGTGTTCCAGTTGGCCTGCAGGTCGAAGACCGTGTCCGCCTTGACGCTGAGCTGGTGTTTCGCGTCCACGCCTTCGTAGCGGTCCTTCATCACGTGCAGGTCGTATTCGCCCCCCACGGTCGCGAAGAGGGAGCCGCCGGATTCGCCGGTCTCCGGGTTCTTGCCGCCGATCAGCAGGTGCCGGTTGACATGCACGGTCTCGTAATAGGTGCCGAACGACGTGACGTCGGTCCGCCCCTGGCTGCGCAGCAGCAGTTGCTCCTTGCCGTTCGTGTCGTCGAACCGGACCAGATGGAACTTGGACTTCTCGTCCTGCTTCAGAGGCACCGTCCGCGTCTTGATCCCGCTGCGCAGCCGGAACTTGGGCAGGTCGAAGGGATGGGGCTGGACGGCGTTGTAGACCCGTCCCGTGATCAGCGGGCGGTCCGGATCGCCGTCGATGAAATCGACCAGCACCTCCTCGCCGACGCGGGGCAGGAACTGCATGCCCCATTTCGGCCCAGCCCACGGTTCCGCGACGCGCAGGAAGCAGGAGCTCGTCGCCGGCTTTGGCCCGCCAGGGGTGGTGCGGTCCCAGTCGAACTTCACCTTCACCCGCCCGAGCTCGTCGGTCGAGACATCCTCGTCCGTGGCGCCGAAGACGATCGCCGTCTGCGGTCCCGGCACCCTCGGCTTGCGGCTGATGCTCGGCGAGCGGTACTGCCGGCCGGGCAGGATCGGCGATGCGATGAACGTGTTGGTATAGGGCGGGTTCTCCGTCCGCTTCAGCAGCGGCCCGATGATCGGCACGTGCGACAGCTTCTCCAGCACGCCGGGCGGCACCACGTCCAGCAGCAGGGATGCCGCCGCGCCCGCGAAACCGCCGAAGAACGCGCCGACCAGGCCGCCCAGCCGGGGCAGCGCGTTGATGGTCTTGTTCACATCCGGCAGATTGGCCTTCGCAGCATCGGTGAGCGGCCCGAGGCCGGCCTCCCCGCCGGCCTTCGCGGCGTCCTTCAGGACCCGCAGGAGGATCTGGCCGGCCGTTTCCCGGGTGTGGGAATTCTCGGTCGCCGTGAACGACACCGAGGTCAGCAGGTATTCCTTCTCCTCCTCGATGGGGATGCGCGCCTCGTCGTGCTGTTCGGCGACCTTGATGATCTTGATGCGCGTGCCCGCCGCGAACGGCACGGCGAAGGAGCTGCCGGAGAACGTCTCGTAGCGGGTTTCGTCCTCCTCGATGCGGTTGCGCACCAGGCCCTTGGCGTAGCTGGTCGTCTGTCCGGGGGTGGTCAGCGTCGCGAAGCCGCCGGGATACTCGTAGTGCTCGCCTTGCAGGGAGGCGCGCACCTCGGGGATGACGGTGGTCTGGCTTTCCTCGGACAGCGCCGGGCTGCGCCGGTATTCCCGGTCGCGATAGGTCCAGCTGAGCAGCTGCGGATCGAAGCTGTGCGTCCAGCCGCGCACCTCGGCGCGGGCATCCTTCGATGTGACGAAGGAGACCGGCGAATCCTCGTTCACCTTGTAGGGCGGGCCGTCGACGATGATCATCTTGTGGCTGGTGTCGGTCTGCTCGAAGAAGTAATGCAGACCGTGCTGTTCCATCAGCCGCGAGACGAAATTGAAGTCGGTCTCGTTGTATTGGACGCAATATTGAAGCGGCGGGAATTTCTCGCTGGACAGAACCCGGATGGAGAAGTTCAGCGTCGAGCGATTGTTGAACCGGTCCTGGTTGGCGTCCTTCAGGACGGTGTCGATGATCTGCAGGACGTCCTTGTCCTGGAAGATGCGGCAGTTCGTGCCCTGGTCCAGCAGCGCGAAGCCCGGCACCAGGCGCATGGAATAGACGCGGAATTCGGGCCGCGACGGGACCGTTTCGCCCCCGGTGAAGGAGCTGACGAAACCGCTGAAGCCGCGGAAGACCCGTGTCTGCGAGTTCCGCGCCCGATGGCTGATGCGAAAGCCCGCCAAGGTGCCGAGCAACTGGCCGGGCGTGATGCCGAAGTCCTTCGACACCATCGACAGCGTGTAGACGAAGGGCCGGGAGATGGCCTCCTGCCCGATGATCCCCGTGACCAGCAGGGCGTCCGGATCCTCGAGCGCGGTATCGAGCTGGATCAGCGCGTCCTTCTGCGGGCTGTCCGCCATCAGACGCCTCCCGCCACCGCCATCGCCGCGCTCATGGAATGCTGGTCGTCAGCTGCCCGGGCATCACGACCGAAATGACGCCGGCCCAGGCACAGTTGCATGTCGAAACGTTGTCCAGCGCCGGCTGATTGACGATCGGCACCGTCACCGCGCCCGGCACCCAGGGTGAGAGCGTGACCGGGATGCAGGGTTGGGGCGTGAACACGCCCAGCGCCGCCGCGGTGGCGGCGATGACCTGCGGGTTGGCCGGGCTCAGGCACAGGCCGAAGGGGGCGATATTGACCATCGGCTGATGGTCCATGATGGTGGCGGCCGGCTGGTTGCAGACCATGACCCGGTTGACCGGCAGCACCGTGAGCACCGACGGCGCAGCGCCGAAGCTGCAGGCAATTTGTGCCGAATTCACGACTTGAGTGGGCATGGTGCCGTTCTCCCGGGTCGGATCATGGCCGCGATGGGCTGTGCCGCGACCCCTGTGCTGGTCTGGCGTGAGCGGGAAATATCGAGCAGTTGTATGTCGGAGCGTATTGCGTTGCTTTATTTCCCAAGAAAGGAATATTTAAATGAATACCTCATCGTGATGTTCTATTTATGGCAAGCTGGCCGGGATGGAGACGTCGCGACTTGGCCGTCGTGGGCGGCGGGTCGCGATGCGATGTGATGATTGTCGCGGTGCTGTCGGCCACGCCCTCGCTCCATGACCGGGCTGGGAGGATCGCCCGTTCTCGCTCCTGGAAGGTTGGCATGTATATTGCGTCGGCGCATCCCCCATATGGGAGAGATGCCGACGATTTTGTGGCCGGGCCCGCGGGGCGGCGTCGGCTCGGTCAGTGATCGCGCCTCGTGTCAGCTTATTTCATCCTTGTGAAATCTCTCCAGTGAGGCGACTGCTTCCGTTGCCAGCGTCGGCCGCGAGAGGCTGCGCTTGTGCGGGCAAGAAACGCCGCTCTGGCGATGCAGGTCGCACTTGACACGCCGCGGCATCGACCTCAGGCTTCTTTCACAACGATGAAAATTATTCCCGACGGGGGGCAGGATCGATGCTGATGCGGGTCGTCCGATCGCAGGCGCCGTCCTCCCAGGCCGCGCCCGGGGCGCACAGCCTGGCGCTGACCCGGCTGTCGCGCCGTTACGGCCCGGTCCGCGCCGTCGACGAGGTGTCGCTGGAGATCCCGGGCGGCGAGTTT
>Ga0180221_1000553_pt1 | contig 31782 bp, 27 predicted proteins | sample eDN5th37CKraftMG_FD_151339 | JGI IMG/M metagenome (GOLD analysis project Ga0180221, IMG submission 151339) | Enriched Miracle-Growth compost microbial communities from Emeryville, California, USA - eDNA 5th pass 37_C Kraft MG (version 2) (version 2) ...
TTGACCTTTGCGGTCCGCTCGATGGCCTTGAGATAGGGCCGCTCGTCATCCGCCACGAAGCTGATCGCAATGCCTTCCGCCCCGGCGCGGGCCGTGCGGCCGATACGGTGGACATATTGCTCGGGCACATTGGGCAGCTCGAAATTGATGACGTGGGACACGCCCGACACGTCAATGCCGCGCGCGGCGATGTCGGTCGCGACCAGCAGCTTCACATGGCCGTGACGGAAAGCCTGGAGCGCAGTGGTGCGCTGGGCCTGGCTCTTGTTGCCATGGATGGCGACGGCCTGGATGCCCGCCCCTTCCAGGAAACGCACGACGCGGTCCGCGCCATGTTTGGTGCGGGTGAAGATAAGGGCGCGGTCGATCGGCTCATTCTTGACGGTCAGGGTCAAAAGCGCCTGCTTTTCCGCCTGATTGACGAAGGTCGCCTGCTGGCGCACGCGCTCGGCCGTGGTGGATTGGGGCGCGACGCTGACCTTCACCGGATCGTTCAGGAACTGCGCGGCGAGCGCCTCGATCTCCTTGGGCATGGTGGCGGAGAAGAAGAGGTTCTGCCGCTCCTTGGGCAGCAGCTTCGCGATGCGGCGCAACGGATGGATGAAGCCCATGTCCATCATCTGATCGGCTTCGTCGAGGACGAAGATTTCCGTATCCTTGATGGTGAAGGCGCGCTGCTCCATCAGGTCGAGCAGGCGGCCCGGCGTGGCGACGACGATATCGACGCCGCGGCTCAGCGCCTTGATCTGGCGGTTGATGGGTACGCCGCCGAAGACGACTTCGACCGAGAGTTTCAGGAAACGCCCATAGTCGCGGAAGCTCTGCGCGATCTGCGCGGCGAGTTCGCGGGTGGGCGACAGCACCAGCATCCGGCACCCGTTGAGCGGCGTCTGCTTCGGATTGCGGGCGAAATGGTCGAGGCTGGGCAGCGCGAAGGCCGCCGTCTTGCCGGTGCCGGTCTGGGCGATGCCGCACAGGTCGCGCCCTTCCAGCAGGACGGGGATCGCCTTTTGCTGGATCGGCGTGGGAACGGCATATTGCTTGGCGGAAAGGGCCTTCAGAATCGGTTCGGCAAGGCCAAGTTCGGTGAACTGCATTTAAAATGACTTCCATTGCAAAGCCCGCGCCTTCGCAAGATGCGGGCGCGGGGCGGGTGACGAAACGACCCGCGTGACAAGGGAAGCCTCAAAAACGAAAACACAGGAACTGCTCCGGCTAGTCCCGCGGGGACGTTCACGCCGCCAGAACGGAGCCATCGGCTCCTCAGCCGCATGGCATATGATGCAAATATAAGGAAAAAGCAAGCAGCCGCGCGAATCCGGCGGCTGCCTGCACTGTCAAAGCGGGACTTCGGCGTGCTTTTCCTGCATTCCCCTGCGCGCGTCGCCGCCGAACAGCTTGTGGAAGAAGCCGCTTGCGGCACTGTCCGCGCACCAGATTTCCGCCGTATCGAGGTCGAAACGCAGCATCAGCAGGTCGGGATCGTCGCGTCCGCCCGGATACCATGCGGCGACATCCTGCGACCAATAGCGCTCGATGATCGCCGGATCGCTTTCCAGCGCCAGGGTTCCGTCGATGCAGGCGAAAAGATCATGGCCCTTCGCAACGAACTGGGCCATGGCGGGTCCGCCGGTAGCCAGCCGGTTGCCCTTGCTGGAATAGAACCAGAAACAATGGTTGGCGTTCGCGTCCAGTTGCGCCGTCATCGGCATGGCGTGGTCCTGCGTTCCTTGCAGGGAAACCATCAGAAAAGGACTGTGCGACAACTCCTTCCAGAAACGGTCCCGAATTTCGGCCTCGGTGCTCATGCGCCCTTCTCCTCTTTCATGGGGTCTATCGATCAATGTCCGCCATGCAGGGAAGTTCCGCCGGCGCTTGATCTTCGGCCTTTCCGACGCCACATAGCGCACATGTTGATCGAGACTGAAAACACGCCCAACCCGGCGACCGTCAAATTCCTCCCCGGTCGCCCCGTCATGGGCAGCGGCACGCGCGACTTCGCCAGCCCGGAGGAAGCCGAAGCATCCCCGCTGGCCGAAGCGCTGTTCGGGCTGGGCGATGTGACGGGCGTCTTTTTCGGGAGCGACTTCATTTCCGTGACCATCGCGCCGGGCGCGGAATGGAGCGACGTGAAGCCTGAAATATTATCGATCCTGCTCGATCATTTTTCAGCGAACATGCCGCTGTTCACGCCGGGCAGCGCAGGGGACATCTCGGTCCCCGCCGATGAGGAGGACTTCGCCGACGATCCCGAAGATGGGGAAATCGTCGCGCAAATCCGTGAACTCATCGATACGCGGGTCCGTCCGGCGGTTGCCAATGACGGCGGCGATATCGTCTATCGCGGGTTCGACAAGGGCACGGTTTACCTGCGGATGCATGGCGCCTGTTCGGGCTGCCCGTCCTCTACCGCCACGCTCAAGAACGGCATCGAGCAGCTTTTGAAGCATTATGTGCCCGAAGTGACGGAAGTCCGCGCCGTCTGAGGCATTGCGCCCGCCCGCATATCGCGGCATGGGCGAATCCTCGACGCTCAAGGGAGTTTTGCTTGCGACTGCTCGTCATCGACACCGCGACACAGGCGCTGTCCGTCGCGCTGCTGGATGACGGGAAGCCCGTCGGGCGCTTCCACGACATTGTCGGGCGCGGCCATGCCGAAGCGTTGCTGCCGGTGATCGCCGCCTTGCCCGACGGAGGCCGCGCCGATGCCATCGCGGTGGACATCGGCCCCGGCAGTTTCACCGGCGTCCGCATAGGGATCGCGGCGGCCAAGGCGCTGGCGCTGGCCTGGCGCATTCCCGTCCACGGCTATAGCGCGCTGGCGCTGGTCGCGGCGAAGGCTGCGCGGCAGCATGAGGATGGTCCGCTGGTCGTCACCATCACGGGCGGGCATGGCGAACTGTTCTGGCAGAGCTTTGCTCCAGACGGCCTGACGCCCCTGACCCAGCCCGCCTCCACGCCGATTGCCGCGCTCGCCGAACACAGCGGCGCTTCCATCTTCTATGGTCCCGGCGCGGACGCCCTGGTCACGGCAAAGGGCATGGGCACGGCTGTCGCCCTTTATCCCGACGCGGCCGATTATCCCCTGATCGCGTCGCTGCCGCCCCTCCCGCCTACGCCGGTCTATGGGCGCGACGCCGATGCGCGCCCGATGGCGGGGAGCGTCGCGCCATGATGCCCGACATCGTCCTCGACACCTATGACGAGGGCGAGCGCAATGCGCTGGCGGACGCCATGGACGTCATGGTCCGCGCTTTCGACCCCGTCTATGGCGAGGCGTGGACGCTGCCGCAGATATCGGGCGTGATGCTGATGCCGGGAACGTGGCTCACCATCGCGCGGCTGGACGCCACGCCGCTGGGCTTCGCGCTCGTCCGGTCGGTGCTCGACGAGTGCGAATTGCTGCTGCTGGCCGTCGATCCCGCGTGGAGGGGCCGCGGCATCGGCAACGCGCTGCTCTCCAGCAGTCTTTCCACCGCCCGCCGTAGGGGAATCACATCCATGAATCTGGAAGTGCGCGCCACCAACAGCGCAATCAAACTTTACGAAAAATTCGGATTCGAGTATGTACATCGCCGCCCTGGTTATTATCGCGGTAATGATGGACAACTTCACGACGCTTTGAGTTTGCGGCGGGACATGATGATATGACCGGCCCCCTTGCCAGATTAGACGGAAAAGTATAGCGGACACTCGCCGCTCATCCATAAGCTTTCGCAGGGCGGGTCGCATCTAGTTGAAGCTTTGCAGGAAAAGAAAATGGAAAACGAATCCGCCCAGAACGAACTGCTGATTACTTTGACCTCGGACATCGTCGCGGCGCATGTTTCCAATAACAGCGTGGCCGTTTCGGACGTCGCGGCACTTATTCAGAATGTGCATACGGCCCTGACCAGTCTGTCTGCTCCCGCGCCCGCGCCGGAAGTAAAGCAGGAACCCGCCGTTTCCGTGCGTTCTTCCATCAAGCCGGACTATATCGTCTGCCTGGAGGACGGTAAGAAGCTCAAGATGCTCAAGCGTCACCTGATGACCCACTATCAGATGACGCCGGAAGATTATCGCGCCAAATGGGGTCTGCCCGCCGACTATCCGATGGTCGCGCCCAATTATGCCGAACAGCGCCGCACGCTGGCGAAGAAGATCGGCCTGGGCACCAAGCGCCGCCGCGCGCGCGGCAAGTAATCGGTTCGCCCGTCGAGAAACTGAGGGGGCGCGGACCCGCCCCCTTTTACCTGACGGCAAAAGGCGTTAGGTTCTCCGACCTATATTGTCCCATTCAGCCGGCGAACACAAATGAACCGCAAGATCGACGTAGAAGCCCTGTGCCATGAAAAGGGCCTTCGCATCACCGAACAGCGCCGGGTAATCGCTCAGGTCCTGAGCGATGCGGAGGACCATCCCGATGTCGAGGAACTGCATCGGCGCGCCGCCGCGATCGACGCCGGCATCTCCATCGCCACGGTCTACCGCACCGTTCGCCTGTTCGAGGAAGCGGGCATCCTGGACCGGCACGATTTCGGCGACGGCCGCGCGCGCTATGAAGCGGCGCCCGAATCCCATCACGACCATCTGATCGACGTGGAGACGGGCAATGTGATCGAATTCGTCGATCCTGAACTGGAACAGCTCCAGAAGCAGATCGCCGAAAAGCTGGGCTTCCGCCTGGTCGATCATCGGATGGAACTGTACGGCGTGGCGATCGACCGCAAGAGCTGATCGCTTGGGCCGGATACGCCGTTTCCTGCGTCTGGGCGCGCTGGCGGCCAGCCTCCTCCTCTGCCTTCCGCTTCATCTGCTGTGGCGCGCCTTCGGGCGTTCGTCGCCATGGCCGCGCCGCTTCCTGGCGCTGGCGGCGCGGTCCGTGGGCGCGCGGGTCAAGGTCGCGGGAAAACCGGTGGCGAGCGACCTGTTCCTGATCGCCAATCATGTGAGCTGGGTCGACATATTGGCGCTGGGCGGCGCGACCGGCACCGCCTTCGTCTCGCATGACGGCGTGGCGCGGTGGCCGGTGATCGGCTGGCTGGCCGCGCAGAACAACACGCTGTTCGTCTCACGCGAAAGGCGCGGCGCGCTGGCGACCCAGATAGAGGCTTTGCGGGAGGCGATGGCGGGACATCAGCCGCTGGCGATCTTCCCCGAAGGCACGACCGGCGACGGGCGCGCCCTCCTGCCCTTCAAGCCCGCCTTGCTGGCCGTATTGCTCCCGCCGCCGCGCGATGTGCTGATCCAGCCGGTGCATATCGACTATGGCCTCGCGGCTCCCGATATCGCGTGGCACGGTAACGAACCGGCGGGGAGCAACATGAAACGGCTGCTGGAGCGCAGGGGACGGCTGGATGTGACACTGCGTTTCCTGGAGCCTTTCGACCCGACGGGCTGCGGCGACCGCAAGGTCATCGCCGCCATCGCGCGCGAACATATCGTGGCGAGCATCGCAATGCACCTGCCGCCTTCCGCTCCGCACGATGGCACTGTATAGCTGGACCGCATGAATCGTAACGACACGCCCCCAAAGCCAGACAAAGCTCCGGCCACCTTCCACGTCAAATCCTTCGGCTGCCAGATGAACGTCTATGATGGCGAGCGCATGGCCGAAATGCTGGGCGAGCGCGGCATGACCCCCGCAGCCGAGGGCACGGAGGCGGACCTCGTTATCCTCAACACCTGCCACATCCGCGAAAAGGCGGTGGACAAGGTCTACTCCGATATCGGCCGCCTGCGCCGGGAGGACGGCACGCGGCCGATGATCGCGGTCGCGGGCTGCGTCGCGCAGGCCGAGGGCAGCGAGATCAGCCGCCGCGCCAAAAGCGTCGACATCGTCGTCGGCCCGCAAGCCTATCACCGCCTGCCCGACCTGATCGAGAAGGCCGGACGCGGCGAGGAAGCGGTGGACACGGACATGCCGCTCGCGTCCAAATTCGGCGCCCTGCCCGCTCGGACCAAGCAGGCGCGGCCCACGGCTTTCCTCACCATCATGGAAGGCTGCGACAAATTCTGCACCTATTGCGTGGTGCCCTATACGCGCGGCGCGGAGATCAGCCGGTCGTGGGATGCGATCCTTGACGAGGCGAAGGCGCTCGTCGATGGCGGCGTGCGCGAAATCACGCTGCTGGGCCAGAACGTCAATGCCTGGACCGGAGAAGACGGCAAGGGCCGGATGCAGGGCATGGACGGCCTTGTCCGCGAACTGGCGAAGGTCAACGACCTTAAACGCATCCGCTACACCACCAGCCATCCCAACGACATGAGCGACGGCCTGATCGCCGCCCATGGCGAGGAGGAGAAGCTGATGCCCTTTCTCCATCTGCCGGTGCAGTCGGGCAATGACCGCATCCTCAAAGCCATGAACCGCAGCCACAGCGCGGACAGCTATTTGCGGATCATCGAGCGCGTGCGGGAAGCGCGGCCCGACATCGCCCTGTCGGGCGACTTCATCGTCGGCTTCCCCGGCGAGACGGACGCGGAGTTCGAGGATACTCTGAAGATCGTCGAGCAAGTGCGTTACGCGCAATGCTATTCCTTCAAATACAGCCCCCGCCCCGGCACGCCCGCCGCCGACATGGACGGCCAAATTCCAGCCGAGGTGATGGACGAGCGGCTGGCGCGGCTTCAGGCGCTCATCAACCAGCAACAAGTGGCGTTCAACACCACCACCATAGGCCGCCGCACGGACATATTGCTGGAGCGCAAAGGCCGCCATCCCGGCCAGCTCATCGGTAAGACGCCGTGGCTTCAGTCGGTCCATGTCACCGCGCCGGACCTTGCCATCGGCGACATGGTGGAAGTCGATATCGTCAGCGCCGGCCCCAACAGTCTGGCCGGTGAACCCAGCAGGAGGAAAGCCGCTTGAACCAAAGCCTCGTCAATCCCGCACCGGCGGGAAACCATCTCCCCCGACCATGGCGATGCGCCCTGACACAGAGATGGAAGACGAGCGAGGGAGGCTGCTGACATGAGTAAGAAACCGCATCAACGGGCCGAAGCGGGCGAACGCGCGCGGCTCGAAGTCACCTTTGAGCGCCCGCACCTTCTGGGCGCGCTGTTCGGGCAATATGACCAGAACCTCGTGGCCATTGAAAACCGGCTGGGCGTCTATATCGCCGCGCGTGGCAACAAGCTCCAGATCGAGGGCGACGCCGAAGCCGCCGCCCGCGCCCGCGACGTGCTGACCGGCCTCTACAACCGCATCGCCGCGGGGCAGGAGATCGACGGCGGCGCGGTGGAGGCCGTCATCGCCATGTCCGCCGAACCGACGCTGGACGGCATCATCCGCCATGACGTCGCCGAACCGCCCAAGGTGATGATCCGCACCCGCAAGAAGACCATCGTGCCGCGCTCCGCCACGCAGGTCACTTATATGGAGGCGCTGACGCGCAACGACATCATCTTCGCGCTGGGACCGGCAGGCACGGGCAAGACCTATCTCGCCGTCGCGCAGGCGGTGAGCCAGCTTATCTCCGGCTCGGTCGACCGCCTCATCCTCTCCCGCCCCGCCGTGGAAGCGGGCGAGCGGCTGGGCTTCCTGCCCGGCGACATGAAGGAGAAGGTCGATCCCTATCTGCGGCCCATCTACGACGCGCTTTACGACACGCTGCCCGCCGAACAGGTGGAACGGCGGATCGCGAGCGGGGAGATCGAGATCGCGCCGCTCGCCTTCATGCGTGGGCGCACACTCTCCAACGCGTTCATCGTGCTGGACGAGGCGCAGAACACCACCGTCGCGCAGATGAAGATGTTCCTCACCCGCTTCGGCGAGAACAGCCGCATGGTCATCTGCGGCGACCCGCGACAGGTCGACCTGCCGCAGCCGGGCATTTCGGGCCTGGCCGATGCCGTGTCGCGTTTGCAGGGCGTGGAGGGCATCGCGATCGTGCCCTTCAATGTCGGCGATGTCGTGCGCCATCCAGTCGTCGGCCGGATTGTTCAGGCTTATGAGGGCCCTGATGCTTGATATTGCCATATTGCTGGAAGACGGCTGGCCAGGCATCGACTGGGAAGAGCTGGCGGAACGGGCCGTGACCGCCGCCATCGCGCACAGCCCCTACGCCGCCTTCGTGAACAGCGCGGCCACCTATGAGATCGCGGTCAAGCTGACGTCCGACGAGGAAGTGCATCAGTTGAACCGCGCCTATAGGGACAAGGACAAGCCGACCAACGTGCTGTCTTTCCCCATGGTGCAACGCGACCTGTTGGAGGGCACCGCGAATACCGACGATGGCGAGGTGCTGCTGGGCGATATCGTGCTGGCCGAAGGCGTCTGCGCCCGTGAAGCGCAGGGCAAGGGCATCTCCATCGCCGATCACGCCGCGCATTTGATCGTGCATGGGACTTTTCATTTGCTGGGATATGACCATATGGTCGATGCCGAAGCCGAGGCGATGGAGGCGCTGGAAATCCGCGCGCTTGCCAATCTTGGCCTGCCTGATCCCTATGGGGATCGCGAAACAGGGGACTAGGGACGATTATGGCTGAGGGCAGCCCGAAGGACGGCAATGGCAACGGCTCCAAGGAACCGGACAGTAGTAGCCATGAGGGCGGTTTATGGAGCGGCCTGAAGGCGCTGCTCTTTGGCGAGGATGAGGGGCACAGCCTCCGGCGCGAGCTGGAGGAGGCGCTTGACGAATATGACGAGGATGAGGGGGACGGCGCCCCGCCTCCCGCCAAGGGCGACCTGTCGGCGATCGAACGGCAGATGGTCCGCAATCTCCTGCATTTCTCCGAACATACAGTCGATGACGTCGCCGTCCCGCGCGCGGACATCATCGCCATCGAGGAAAAGGCGAGCTTCGCGGACCTTGCCACAATGTTCGCGGAAGCCGGGCACAGCCGCATCCCGGTCTATCGGGAAACGCTCGACACCATCGTCGGGATGATCCACATCCGCGACGCCTTCGCCATAATGGCGGGCAAGTCGCCGGTGCCGGACACGCTGGAGCCGCTGATCCGGCAACCGCTCTATGTGCCTGAAAGCATGGGGGCGCTGGACCTGCTCGCCGAAATGCGGGCGAAGCGGACGCATCTGGCCATCGTGCTGGACGAATATTCGGGCACCGAAGGGCTGCTGACCTTCGAGGATCTGGTCGAGGAAATCGTCGGCGAGGTCGAGGATGAGCATGACGAGGAGCCCGAAGCGATGCTGGTGCCGCTGGAAGGTGGCCTGTGGGAAGCGGACGCCCGCGCCGAACTGGACGATGTGGCCGAGGAAATCGACGAGAAGCTGGGCGACGTCGAGGAAGATGTCGACACGCTGGGCGGCCTTGCCTTCGTGCTGGCGGGCCATGTGCCGGAACCGGGCGAAATCGTGGAGCATCAGCAAAGCGGCTGGAAGCTGGAAGTGCTGGCCAGCGACGGACGCCGCGTGACGCGTCTGCGGCTGCACCCGCCGGAAGAACGGGCGGAGCTGGGGGAGGTGTAGCTGAACTTGTTCAGCATGACGATAAAACAAATGACCGGAAACGGCCGCAACAGGCCATCGCGGCATTTAGGTGTGCAAACGCCATAATCGCCATTTCCAAATATTAAGATTTCCGCCCTACCATTCGCCCGGATGACCGCACTGGCGGTGTTTGGGGAGCGGGGTGATGCGGCAGGAGCGGATTTCTTGGGCGGCGACGCGGGCGGATATGCTGGTGGCCCCGGCATGGACGACGCTGGAAAAGCTGCTGCTGGCCGTTATCTGCGCCGCGACGCTGTTTTTCGCGCTGGTGACGCCGCCTTTCCAGGCTCCCGATGAAAATCAGCATTATATGAAGGCGCTGTTGCTGTCCGAGGGGCGGACGCTGGCGGAGCAGCGCGGCGAGAGGATCGGCGCTGAGCTTCCCCGCGCGGCGCTGGACCTTCATGCCGTGGATTTCCCCAGCGATGTGCCGCCCACGCCGCGCCGTTTCGAGCGGGGAACGCTCACCCATGCCTGGGCGGCCGATGCCGCGCGGCCGGGCAGGTATTTTGCCGATTTCCCCAATGTCGCCAATTATGCGCCGACGCTTTATGCGCCGGGCGCGCTCGGGCTGTTGACGGGCGATGCGCTGGGGTTGCCGCGGCTGGGCGCTTTCTATGCGGGACGGTTCGTGAATGCGCTGGCGGCGTTGGCGATGCTGATTGCCGCGCTCCGCCTGTTGCCTTTCGGCCGGATTGCCCTGCTCGCGACGGCCCTGCTGCCGACATTCTGCTATCAGAATGGATCGCTGTCGCCGGATGCCGTCATCAACGGCCTCGGCTTTCTGGGCCTGGCGCTGGCGCTGCGGGTGGGATTCATGGGCAGCGCGCCGCTGCGTTCGGCGGGCCTGTTTGCCGTCGCGCCGCTGCTGGCGCTGGCCAAGGGCGTCTATCTGCCGCTGATGATGGCGGGGCTACGCTGGCCGCAGGGGCGGCGGGACCGGCGCGCCTTGCTGCTGATCGCCGCGATAGCGGTGGGCGGCGCGGCTTTCATGCTGTGGATGAAGATGTCGGGCGGCAGCCAGGCGCTCTATCACATCGTTTCGCGCAAGACCGGCGAGGCGGTCACGACCGCGCCGCTGGCCGATCAACTGGCGGTGATCCTGCATGATCCGCTTGCCTATCTCCGCATCCTCTGTTCCAGCGTGGTCGAGCGCGCGCCGGTCTACGCGCTCCAGATCGTCGGGCGTTTCGGGTGGAATGCCATCCTGCTGCCGCTTGCCGCCTACGCGTTGGGCGCGGTCATGCTTGGCGCGGCGGTGTTGAGCGGGTCGGGCGCGCGCTTCGGTTTCGGGCAGAGGCTATGGTGGCTGGCTGTCGCGGCGGGGGTCGCGCTGCTGGTCGAAACCGCCATGTATCTGACGGGCACCGCGCTCGGCGCGGATTATATCCAGGGGACACAGGGGCGCTATTTCCTGCCGGTTCTGCCGCTGGTGCTGCTCGCCCTCATGCCCGGCGATCCGGTGCCGGGCGCGCGCGCAGTCTTTGCCGGGGCGGCGATGATCCTATTGGCGGTCGCGGCGCTGTGCGTGGCGGACAGCTTCTGGGTCCATGGCTTCGTTACCACCGACGGAATGCCTCCGCATCAAAGTCTGGCGCGGGCGCTCCTCCTGCCCTCCCCCCGCTGGTAGCCAGACGCGGCACAGGGCCAGCCAGCCCAATCCTTCGATCCATCCGGCGATCACGTCGCTGGGCCAATGCACGCCCAGCCACACGCGGCTGGCGCCGATCAGCGCAATGACCACGGACGCCGCACCATAAGCGGGCCACCGTCCCGCCAGAATCGCAAGCGCGCCAAAGAACATCATGTTTCCCGCCGCATGGCCGCTGGGAAAGCTGTAACTGTGCACAATATCCAGATGCGGCAACAGATCGGGACGTGGCGCGGAAAAAATCTGTTTCAACAACAGGTTAAGCAGCGTTCCTCCCGCCATCATCGAAGCAAGCCATGCCGCCCCGCGCCGCCGCCCACGCCAGATCAGCACGGCAAGCGCGATGCCCAGCAGCAACAGCCGCCCGCCCGTGCCTCCCATCGCCGAAGCGAATTGCATGAAGGCGGTGAAATGCTGTCCGGCCGCGCTGTCTCGCAGGCGCCCGGCTTCAGTCATCACCCCCTCATTCAGCCCAGCGAGCGCGCCTTGCCGATGAAGCAACGCGATGAGGACAATGCAAAGAAGCGCCAGAGCCAAGGCCCCCGCGCCCCTTTTCCATGCCCGCCCCTCAGATATGGAGCGCGCGTCCATAGGCCGCCAGCACGCTTTCATGCATGGCTTCGGAAATGGTCGGGTGCGGGAATACCGTTTCCATCAGTTCCGCCTCGGTCGTCTCCATCGTCTTGCCGATGGTATAGCCCTGGATCATCTCGGTCACTTCCGCGCCGATCATATGCGCGCCCAGCAATTCGCCGGTCCTGGCGTCGAACACGGTTTTCACGAACCCTTCCGCTTCGCCCAGCGCAATCGCCTTGCCGTTGCCGATGAAGGGGAAATTGCCGACCTTGACCTCATAGCCCGCTTCCTTCGCCTTGGCTTCGGTAAGGCCCACGGAGGCGATCTGCGGATGGCAATAGGTGCAGCCGGGAATGTTGCGGACGTCCATGGCGTGGGGATGCACATCCTTATTGCCCAGCGCCTGCGCGATCGCCTCGGCAACGATGACGCCTTCATGGCTCGCCTTGTGCGCCAGCCATGGCGGCGCGGTGACGTCGCCAATGGCCCAGATGCCGTCGACATTGGTACGGCCGAAAGCGTCCGTCTTGATGTGGTAACGCTGATCCGGCTCCACGCCGACATCTTCCAGACCCAGATTCTCGACATTGGGGACAATGCCGATGGCGACGATCACATGGCTATATTCGGCTGTGACGTCCTTGCCCGCCTTGTCTTTAATGGTCGCGTTCACGCCCTTGTCGCCAGTCTCGATCTTCTCGATCTTCGCGCCGGTCAGGATTTTCATGCCCTGCTTGATCAGCGCCTTTTCGAGGAAGGCGGACACATCCGCATCCTCCACCGGCACGATCCGGTCCATCATCTCGACCACGGTGACGTCCGCACCCATGTCGTTGTAGAAGCTCGCGAACTCGATGCCGATCGCGCCTGAACCGATGACCAGCAGCTTGCCCGGCATTTCCGGCGGCGTCATGGCGTGGCGGTAGGTCCACACGCGCTTGCCGTCCGCCTTGAGCCGCGGCAGGTCGCGCGCGCGCGCGCCCGTGGCGACGATGATGTGCTTTGCGCCAAGTTCCTCGCTCTTGCCGTCCTTCGTGACGGACAGCTTGCCTTTGCCGGTCAGCTTGCCGTCGCCCATATGCACGGCGATCTTGTTCTTCTTCATCAGGTGCGTGACGCCCTGATTGAGCTGTTTCGCGACGCCGCGCGAGCGTTTCACCACGGCGTCCAGATCCGCACTGATCTTCTCGGCGGCAAGACCGTAATCCTTGGCGTGCTGCATATAGTGGAAGATTTCGGCGGAGCGCAGCAGCGCCTTGGTCGGGATGCAGCCCCAATTGAGGCAGATGCCGCCCAGATTCTCCCGCTCGACGATCGCCGTTTTCAGCCCCAGTTGGGCGCAGCGGATCGCGGCCACATAGCCGCCGGGACCGGAACCCAGAACGATCACATCGTAATTCTCAGCCATAGATCACACTCGTTTCTTGATCGGGTTGTTTCATTCAGCCGGGATCGGCGGGACAAGGCGGGGCTTCCGGTCTTCGCCGATGGCGACGAAGGTGAAGGTCGCCCGCGTCACGCGATAGGATCGGTCGTCATGCCGCGTCCGCCGCCATGCCTCCACGTCGATCCGCATCGACGTACGGCCCACGCCCGCCAGCTTGGCATAGACGGAGACTTCATCCCCCACGACGACGGGCCGCAGGAAGGTCATGCCCTCCACCGCGATGGTGACGGCGCGCCCTTTGGAATGGCGGGCCGCGATCGATCCGGCGGCGGAGTCCATGAGGCTCATCAGCCAGCCGCCGAAAATATCCCCATAGGGATTGGTGTCGGCGGGCATGGCGATGACGCGGACGGCGGGACTGCCGGCAGGGGGCTGTTCTTCCGCCTGCGGCATCAGGCCAGCATTCCCAGCGGATTTTCCACCAGTTGCTTGAACGCCTGCATCAGGCGCGCGCCGTCGGCACCATCGATGGCGCGGTGATCGAAGCTGCCGGTCGCGGACATGACGGTCGCGATCTGGAGGCTGTCGTCGACGACATAGGGCCGCTTCTCGCCCGCGCCGATGGCCATGATCATGCCCTGCGGCGGGTTGATGACGGCTTCGAACTGCTTGATGCCGAACATGCCCATGTTCGACAGCGACGCGGTGCCGCCCTGATATTCCTCCGGCTTGAGCTTCCCTTCCTTGGCGCGCCCGGCCAGGTCCTTCATCGCGGTGGAGATGGCGGCGACGCCCCGGCTGTCCGCCTGCGTCACGATCGGGGTGATGAGGCCGCCCGGAATAGACACCGCGACGGAAATGTCGGCGCGCTGGAACTTCAGCATCTGGTCGCCGGCGAACTGCACATTGCATTCGGGCACCTGGATCAAGGCGACCCCCAATGCCTTGATAAGCAGATCGTTGACCGACAGCTTGACCCCGCGCGGCGCCAATCCGTCGTTGAGTTCCCCGCGCAGTTTCAATAGCTTGTCGAGCTGAATGTCGACGGTCAGGTAAATGTGCGGCACCTGCTGCTTGGATTCGGTCAGGCGGCGCGCGATGGTCTTGCGCATGTTCGACAGCTTGACCACATCGTGCGGGATGCCGAAGTCCTGCACGGCGGCAGGCGCGGCCGCAGTGGCGGGCGCGCGCGCCGCAGAGGGAGCGGGTGCGGAGGGAGCGGCGGCAGGCGCGGCCACGCCGGGTTTCGCGCCTTCCAGATCGGCCTTCACGATGCGGCCATTGGGACCGGAGCCGGCGACGCTGGCCAGATCGACACCCTTTTCCTGCGCCAGGCGGCGGGCCAGCGGGCTGGCCTTGACCCGGTCGCCGTCCTGCTTCGCGGGGGCCGGAGCAGCCGCCTGCGCGGGAGCAGCGGCGGGCGCTTCCTCAGCCTTGGGCGCAGGGGCGGCCTTCGCTTTGGGCGCGGGCGCGGCGTCCGGCTGGCCGCCTCCCTTCGCGGCTTGGGCCACATCTTCCCCCTCTTCGGCCAGAATGGCGATGACGGCGCCGACTTTCACGCCTTCGGTCCCTTCGGCGACCAATATCTTCGCGATGGTGCCTTCATCGACGGCTTCGAACTCCATCGTCGCCTTGTCCGTTTCGATCTCCGCCAGAAGGTCGCCCGATGACACGGCGTCGCCTTCCTTCACCAGCCACTTCGCCAGCGTCCCTTCCTCCATGGTCGGGGACAGGGCAGGCATCTGGATCGTCTTGCTCATGCGGTGGGACCTTTTTCTTGTCGCATATTCGGTCAGCTCGAAGCCTTCACAGGTCGTTTCGGCCCTTTAAGGGAAGCGGTCAAGGGCGCGCCTTGCGCCCGGTGCGATTATGCAGCACATTTCACCCAGTTGGTTCGCCGGGCCGACGCAGAGGGGTTTTGGGGCAGCCGGCGGCATTTAGGGGCATGGATTGTGCGGACATATCTGGTTGTCGTGGACGAATCGCCCGAAGCGGAAACGGCGCTCCGCTTCGCCGCGCGCCGTGCGGCGAAGACCAATGGATCGGTCCGCATCCTCGCCCTCGTCCCGCCTTCGGAATTCGTGCAATGGGGCGGCGTGCAGGCCACGATGGAGGACGAGGCGCTTCAACGCGCCGAAGCGCTGGTGACGAGCGCGGCGGGCACGTTGACCGACGAATCCGGCATCCGCCCCACCATCACCGTCAAGCAGGGCGATCCCGTCGCCGTCGTCCGTGCGACGCTGGACGAGATGGACGATGTCGCCGCGTTGGTGCTGGGCGCGGCGGCGAGCGGCAATCCGGGCAAGCTCGTGTCGCACTTCGCGGGCGCGGACGCGGGCAAGCTGCCCTGTCCCATCATGATCATCCCCGGCGGGCTGGGCGCGGAGGCGATCGACCGGCTGAGCTGATCCTCAGCGCTTCTTGTGCCTGCCCCGCGCGCTGCCGATATGGCGGATATTGGCGGGGCGGCCGCGCTTGATGCCCCCCGGCCGCGCGCGATCCTTCTTGAAACTCGGCCGCTGCGGCGGCGCATCGGGCAGTTCGAAGCGCAGCGCGCCGTTGATCGGGTCAGCCTCCGCCAGCCGCAATTGCAGACGCTGGCCCACGGTATAACGCTCGCCGCTTTCCACGCCTTCGAGCGCGCGCGCCGCTTCGTCATAATAGAAACGCTCGTCGCCCAGCGTCGACACCGGCACCAGCCCGTCGCCGCCCAGCCCTTCCACCGTGGCGAAGAAGCCGAAATTCTGGACGCCCGTGATCCGCGCCTCGACCAGTTCGCCGACATGGGCCGCAAGGAAGGCCGCGACATAGCGGTCGACGGTTTCCCGCTCGGCCTCCATAGCGCGGCGCTCATGCTGGCTTATCATCTCGCCGACGCGGCCCATATTCTCATAATCCTCGCCGCTGAGCGCGGTCCGGTCGGGCAGCGTGCCGCCCTTGGGCGCGGGCAGTTCCAGCCCATAGGCTCCCACCAATGCCCGATGCACCAGCAGGTCGGCATAGCGTCGGATGGGCGAGGTGAAATGCGCGTAGCTGCCCAGCGCCAGCCCGAAATGCCCCATATTCTGCGGGCTGTAATAGGCCTGCGTCTGGCTGCGCAGGATTTGCTCCATGATCTGCGGCTTTTCCTCCGCCTCGCCGACACGCTCGATCAGGCGGTTGAAGGTGGACGGCTTGATGACCTGCCCCAGCGCGAAATCGATGTCGAAGGTCGCGAGATAATCCTTGAGCGCCACCAGCTTGTCGCGGCTGGGCGGTTCGTGGTCGCGGTACATGACCGGCGCCTTCTTGGCCTCAAGCGCCTTGGCGGCGGCGACATTGGCGGCGATCATATAGTCTTCGATCAGCATATGCGCGTCGAGCCGTTCGCGCACGGCGACGCTGACGATTTTGCCCCATTCGTCCAGCACCACGCGCCGTTCGGGCAGGTCCAGCGCCAGCGGATCGCGCTTCTCCCGCGCCTTGCGGAGCAGCGCCCAGCACGCCCAAAGCGGCCTCAGCGCCGGTTCCAGCAGCGCATGCTCCTTCACCCCATCAATCGCCGTCTGCGCGTCCTCATAGGCGAGCACCGCCGCCACGCGGATCACCGCGCGGGAAAAGCGCCATGACGTCACCTTGCCCTTTGCATCGACGACGAGGTGACAGGCCATGGCCGCCCTGTCCTCCCCCGCGCGAAGCGAGCACATGTCCGAGGAAAGCTGGTGCGGCAGCATCGGCACGACGAGGTCGGGGAAATAGACGCTGTTGCCGCGCTTGCGCGCTTCCCGGTCGAGCGCGCTGCCGGGGCGGACATAATAGCTGACGTCCGCGATGGCGACGATGGCGCGATAGCCGCCCGGATTGGCGGGATCGTCATCCGGCGCGGCCCAGACGGCATCGTCATGGTCGCGCGCGTCCACCGGGTCGATGGCGACGATGGGCAGGTGGCGCAGGTCTTCGCGCTTGTCCTCATGCAGCGGAAGCTTCGAGGCCGTGACCGCCTCCTCCTCCACCTGTTCGGGAAAGACATGGGGGATGCCATGCTTGTGAATGGCGATCAGGCTGAAGCTGCGGGGCGCGAAGGGATCGCCCAATATGTCCGTGACCCGCGCGGTGATGCGGGGCGGGCGTCCGACCGGCTCGGCCAGCACCAGATCGCCGGGCTTGGCCGCGCCCGCGTCGGAAATGGGCGTATCCCGGCGGATGCGCTTGTCGACGGGGCGCAGCCACAGCTTGCCGACGCCATTTTGTTCTTTCGGCCCTTCCTCCACCACGCCCAGCAGTTCCTCGCTGGCCTTGGCGAGCTTCTTCATCGGGTGCGCGACCCAACCGCGCCCGGCTTCCTCGGTGCGCGCCAATATCCGGTCGCCGATGGTGAGCGTGCCGCGCTTCCCTCGCTCCACCACGCGCAGGCGCGGCGCGGGCTGGCCCTCCGCCTCCCAGCGTTCGGGCGTGGCGATCAGGGTCGTGTCGTCCACATCGACGATCCGCAGCACCGTCACCTTGGGCACGCCGCCCATCTTATGAAAGGCGCGCGCGGGGCCGATGTCGATCAGCCCTTCGTCGGCCATGTCCTTGAGCAATGCCTTGAGCGCGATCTTCTCCTGCCCCTTGAGGCCGAAGGCTTTCGCGATCTCGCGCTTGCCCGCGGGCTGGCCGGAGGAGGTGATGAATTCCATCACCTGATCGCGGGTCGGGAATCCGGCGGGGCGCACCTTGTCGCGGGGAGGCGCGGATTTCTTCTGCTTCTGGGTAGATGCCATGGCCCTGCTATAGGGAGCGCCCGGCCCCCGCGCCAGTGCGACGGGGAATAAAGACGGACAGCGCCAGGCTATTTGAAGATGGTGCCGGATGAGGGGATCGAACCCCCGACCTTCGGTTTACAAAACCGCTGCACTACCGCTGTGCTAATCCGGCCTCGCTGTCCGGGGACGCCCATACTATCAGATGACGCCGAACGTCCAGCCCTCAGTCGCGGCGATTTGCATATCGAGCGGCGTGGGCCGCCAAAGCGCGCTTCTTCCCGCCGCGCCGCGCATCCATGCGGCGGTAAGAAGCGCGTCCGCGCCATGATCGTCCGGCGCCGGCCCGGCATAGGGCGCGCAGCCCAGCACCGACAGGGCGTCGTTCAGCGCCGCCATGTCGCGCATCTTGGTCCGCCCCTTGGGCCGTCCGGCGGCGCGGGCGGCGATGCTGGTATATATCTCGACCACCAGCGAGCCTTGGCCCGGAAGCGGATCGAAAGGCCATATCGGCACATGCGGCCGGACCCGGTGCAGCAGGCGCATTCCCGCAAAGCTCGCCTTCGCCACCTGCGCCGCGCCGATGGCGTCATAGACGGTGGAGGGCTTGCCGCCGCCGCCCGCATTGTAATGCGCTTCGCAGACGCGGTTGTGCATGAAGTCGGCCTTCACCCCATCCGCCTTGCCGAAATAGAAATGGCGGCGATGCGTGCTTTCCAGCAGGCTGGCCGCGCCCAGGTCAATATCCTCGCAAATCCGGTCGACATAGGCCCAGAAGTCCGGTCCGTTTTCCGGCGTCGCTTCTCCCGGCAGATAGCCGCCCCGCGCCACGAAGGGCGGCGCGAAGCTGAAATCGAAGCCGAACAGCGTTGGCTTGTCCTTCGCGGACTCGATCACCCAGTCCGCGACATCAATCCGCGACCAGACGCCGCCGGGGGCTTCCACCATGGCAGGGGCGCCGCCCCCTTCGCAGGCCGCGACCGCGATCCCCTTATGCCGCGCGCCCTTGGCGCCCGACCAGTCGATCGCGATGAACCGTTCGAAACGGGGCGTCACGCCTCTCCCTGCTCCCGCCGCAGCTTGTTCCAATAGGCGATGCGTTCGGCCACCCGCGCCTCGAAGCCGCGCTCGGTCGGCTCGTAGAAGGTCTGCGGTCCGATTTCCTCCGGCCAGTAATTCGCGCCGGAAAAGCCGTCGGCCGCGTCATGATCATATTCATATCCCTTACCGTAGCCGACCTGCTTCATCAGCTTGGTCGGCGCATTGAGGATATTCTGCGGCGGCATCAGCGATCCGGTCTCCCGCGCCGATTTCCACGCGGATTTCATCGCCTTATAGGCCGCGTTGGATTTGGGCGCGGTGGCGCAATAGAGACACGCTTGCACGATGGCGAGTTCGCCTTCGGGACTGCCCAGGAAGTCATAGGCATCCTTCGCCGCAAGGCACTGCACCAGCGCCTGCGGATCGGCGAGGCCGATATCCTCGCTCGCAAAACGCACCAGCCGCCGCAGCACATAGAGCGGCTCCTCCCCCGCCGTCAGCATCCGGGCGAGATAGTAAAGCGCCGCCTGCGGATCGGACCCGCGCAAGGATTTATGCAGCGCGGAGATAAGGTTGTAATGCCCCTCCCGATCCTTGTCATAGACGGCGACGCGCCGATGAAGCAGCGCCGATAATCCCGCCGGATCGAGCGCATCTGGCAAATCTATGGAATAGAGCGTCTCCACCTGATTGAGCAGGAAGCGCCCATCTCCATCCGCGCTCGCGATCAACGCCTCCCGTGCGGCGGCGTCCAGCGGCAAAGGGCGCTCCATTAGCGCTTCGGCCCGGTCCAGCAGCAATTCCAGCGCCGCCGCGTCCAGCCGCCGCAGGATCAGCACCTGCGCGCGGGAAAGAAGCGCGGCATTCAGCTCGAAACTCGGATTCTCGGTCGTCGCGCCGACCAGCGTGACCGTGCCGTCCTCGACAAAGGGCAGGAAGCTGTCCTGCTGCGCCCGGTTGAAACGGTGGATCTCGTCCACGAACAGCAATGTCCGCTGCCCCATCCGAGCATGATCCTTCGCGGCGGCAAAGACCTTCTTGAGGTCCGCGACGCCGGAAAACACCGCTGAAATCGGCTCGAACCGCATGCCCACCGCATCGGCGAGCAGGCGGGAAATGGTGGTCTTGCCCGTCCCGGGCGGTCCCCACAGGATGATGGAGGACAGCCGCCCCGCCGCCACCATCCGCCCGATCGCGCCGTCCGGGCCGGTCAGGTGATCCTGCCCCACCACGTCGGTCAGCGTGCGCGGGCGCAGTCGGTCGGCCAGCGGGCCGCCCTCAGCCTCCGCCGAAAAGTCATCCTGTGCGAAAAGATCTGCCATCGCTCCCGATATAGGGATGCTTTGCCGTTCAGGGAACCGGGCTGGCCTTCATCATCGCGCCGTGCGCGCGCTGACGGATGATCCGCAGATAAGTGTCGACCAGCGCCTGATTGACCTGATCCCAGCCATAACGCTCCGCTTCCGCCATCGCCGCCCGTCCGGCCTGCGCGCGCGCGGCGCCGTCCGTGCAATAGCCCTGCAACGCGTCGGCGAAGGCCCCTATGGCACCCGGCCGGATCAGCCGCCCCGTCACGCCGTCCGTGACCAGGCTTTCGCTGCCCGTCGCGCGCGCGGCGACGGTGGGCAGCCCGCAGGCCATCGCCTCCAGCGTCACATTGCCGAAGGTTTCCGTGACGGACGGGTTGAACAGCATGTCCATGCTGGCGACCGCGCGGCCCAGGTCGGGGCCTTTCTGGAATCCGGTGAAGATCGCCCGCGGCAGGCGGTTCTCGAACCACTCCCGCGCCGGGCCTTCGCCCACCACCAACACCTTATGCCGTACCTGCCGCGTGACGAGCTGGTCGATGGCGTCGGAAAAGACGTCCAGCCCCTTTTCCATCACCAGCCGCCCGACGAAGCCGATGACGGGCACGTCATCCTCGATCCCGACCGCGCGCCGCCAGTCGATGTCACGGCGGCCCGGATGGAAGATTTCCCGGTCGATGCCCCGCGTCCAGATGCCGACATCATAGCTCATCCGCTGTTCGCGCAGCAGTTGCGCCATGGATTCGGACGGCGCGACGATGGCGTCGCACCGGCGATAGAAACGGCGCAGCATCGATTCGATCACCGGCTCCAGAAAGGCCAGTCCATAATAGCGGGGGTAAGTCTCAAATCGGGTATGGACGGAGGCGACGGCGGGCAATCCCCGCTGCCGTGCCCAGCTCACCGCGCGATGGCCGAGCGGGTCGGGGCTGGACACATGGACCAGATTGGGCGCGAAAGCCGCCAGATCGCGTCTCGTCGCGCCCGACATGCGATAGGGAATCCGATATTCCGTGCGCCCCGGAACGGGGATGGAGGGCGCGCTCACCAGATCGCCGGTCGGTTCGAAGGCAGGCGTGTCGATCGTTGCGGAATAGACGCGGACCGCCGCCCCCTGCCGCAGCAGATAGCCCACGAAACGATTGAGCGCCTGATTCGCGCCGTCTCGCACATAGTTGTAATTGCCGCTGAAAAGCGCCACGCGCAGCCCGGTTGCATCCATCCCGGCCCCTTAACCCAGCCGGACCCAAAACCCAAGGGAACCGGTCCCGTCTTCGGACATTTTCCCGACGCCGGCGCGTCGGATGATGGAAATGCCGACGCCCGGACGGGAAAGGATGATCCTTCATGCTCGACAGCCTTCGCAAGGGAATGCGCGTCAGGTGGAACCGCGGTCAGGGCGTCGCCCGAGGGCGGATTTCGGAATGTTTCGATCATGAGATCGAACGGACGATCGAGGGCGTTCGGGTGCGCCGCAACGGCTCGCGGCACGATCCGGCCTGCCTCGTCATCACGGACACGGGCGCGCAGGTGCTCAAGCTGCGGTCGGAACTGAGCGCCGGTTGATTGCGCTCCGGCAAACCGTCATCAGCTTGCCAAGACCCCGCCCGCGCCTCTATTGCATCGCGCCTGAACGGCAAGCACTGGACCCTGAATGGACATGGCCGACGGCCTTTCCGCGATCTTCCTCCAGAACCGCCCTGCCCTGCTGCGTTTCCTGCGCGGGCGCGGCGCGGGCGAGGATGCGGAGGATATGTTGCAGGATATGTGGATGAAGCTGGAGGCGAAGGATCTGGGTCCGGTCGCCGATCCGCTGCCCTATCTCTACCGCATGGCCAATAATCTGATGCTGGACCGCTACCGCTCCGCCGTCCGCCGCGAAAGGCGCGAGCAGGGCTGGGCGGAGAGCGCGGGCGGCGTGATGGCCGATCCCGCCGGCGACATCGCCGTCGACGAACGGATGATCCTGACCCAACGGCTGGAGGAAGCGCGCGCCGTGCTGCGCGGCCTTGGCCCGCGCGCCGAACTGGTATTCCGCCGTTTCCGCATCGAAGGCGTGGGCCAGCGCCGGATCGCGCAGGAACTGGGCGTCAGCCTCACCACCGTGGAGAAGGATTTGCAGAAGGCCTATCGCGCCATGCTGGCCCTCAAGCAGAGGCTGGATACGGAATGAGCACGGCGGCGGCGTCACAGCCTGCAAGGGGTGAACAATGAACAGGGCCGATGCCATGATCCAGGAGGATGCGCTCATGTGGATGATCCGCACGCGCGATCCGGAATTTGCCGATTGGGAAGGCTTCACCGCATGGCTGGAGCTCGATCCGGCCCATCCGGCCGCCTATGATGCGCTGATGGCGCAGGACGCGGCGCTGGGGGAGATGATCCCCGCCGATTCCGTGCACATCCCCGCCCCCGCCAACGATGCCGGTCCTCCGCGTGAGCGCCGCTGGCGGCCGATGCGCTGGATCGGCGGCGGCGCGGTGGCGGCGGCGCTGGTGGCGGCGGTATCGCTCGGCGTCATGAACCGCAGCGATATCTACACCGTCACGACCGCGCCCGGCCAGACCCGCACCGTCGCGCTGGACGACGGCACGCGGATCGACGTGAACGGCGGCACGACCCTTCGGCTGGATCGGAAGGACCTGCGCTTCGCCGCGCTGGACAAGGGCGAGGCGGCCTTCACCGTGCGGCATGACGAAGCCGATCCTTTCCGCGTGAACGTGGGCGACGCCGTGTTCGAGGATGCGGGCACCGTCTTCAACATCGTGCGCAGCGGCACGTCCACGCGCATCGGCGTGTCGGAAGGCAAGGTGATCTACAACCCCTCCGCGCAGGCCATCGCCCTCCCCGCAGGCCGCGCGCTGACCGAGGATGCGGCCGGCATCCACGTCATGAACATCGCGCCTGAGGCGGTGGCGAGCTGGCGCGGCGGCCGGCTGGTCTATGCCAATGCCAGGATCGGCGACATAGGCGAGGATATCGCCCGCTCCATCGGCATCCGCCTTTCCGCCACGCCCGGCGCGGCGGCGATGCGCTTCACCGGCACCATCGCGCTGGATCGCGATCCGGTCCGCTTCTTCGCCGGAGCCGCGCCGCTGATGGGCCTTACCGCCGTCCGCCAAGGGGATGGATGGCTGCTGAAAGAAGGGGATGGTCCGCAAAGCTGACGTCCTTTTCGTCACCGCCCTCGCCATAGCGGCCGCAACGCCCGCGCGGGCGGCGGGCAGACAGACCATAGACCTCGCTCCCGGCAGGCTGGGCGAGGCGGCGATAACGCTCGGCCGTCAAACGGGCGCCAGCATCGGCATGTCGGACCAGTCGCTCGCGGGCATCGCCACGCCCGCCGTGCGTGGCCGCATGTCGGCGGAGGCCGCGCTCAAGCGCCTGCTCAGGGGCAGCGACGCCTCCATCCGGCGGATCGACGAGCGGACGTTCCGCATCGTGCGCGCGTCCGCACCCCCGCGCCCGTTGCCCCGCCATCCCGCCGGCGCCGCGCCAGTCCCGCCGCCCCCTCCGCCAGCGGAAATCGTCGTCACCGCCTCGAAGCGCGACCTGCCGCTGCCGCGCTATGCGGGCATGGTGGACCTGGTGGACGCCGCCCTGTTCGATAGCGGCGAAGCGGCGGGCGGAACGGCGGCGCTCCTCTCCCGCGTGGCGAGCCTCAGTTCCACCCATGCCGGGGCGGGCCGCAACAAGCTGTTCATCCGCGCCATGGCGGATTCGGGCGTGGCTGGCCCGACCCAGGCGACGACGGGGCAATATCTGGGCGACATGCGCCTCAACTACGCCGCGCCCGACCCGGACCTGCGCCTTTACGACATGCGCGGGGTGGAGGTGCTGGAAGGGCCGCAGGGCACGCTTTACGGCGCGGGTTCGCTGGGCGGCATCGTCCGCATGATCCCCAATCCGCCCAATCTGGGCGAGGCCGGCGGCCAGATATCGACCGGCCTTTCCGCCACGCAGCATGGCGATCCGGGCGGCGACCTGTCCGCCGTGCTCAACCTGCCCATATTGCCCGAGAAGATCGCGCTGCGCGTCGTCGGCTATGGCGTGCAGGAAGGCGGCTATATCGACGACCGGGCGCGGGACCGGCGGGACGTCAACCGCACCCGCATCTACGGCACGCGCGCGGCGCTGCGCGTTGTCCCGGGCGAAGACTGGACCATCGACGTCAGCGGCCTTTACCAGCGGATCGACGGCAGGGACGCTCAATATGCGACCCGCGGCGCGGGGCGGCTGACTCGCGATTCCAGCGTCGCCCAGCCCTATCATTCCGACTATCTGCTGCTGAACGCGCGGGTCGAGCGGCAATGGGGCGACCTGCGCTTCGTGTCGTCCACCGGCTATGTCCGCGACATCCTGTCCGAAAGCTATGACGCGACCCAGCCCGACGGACCGCCCGCCCTGTTCCGTCAGAGGAACAAGGTGGAGATATTCTCGACCGAAAACCGCCTGGTGCGCGATCTGGACAATGGGCTGGGCTGGATATTGGGCGCGTCCTATCTGGAAAGCACGTCCGACATCCATCGCTCGCTGACCTCCTACGGCATCATGGAATCGCAGCATCAGATCATTCCCGGCGTCCCCATGCTGGGCCGGGGCATGGCCGCGACGACGACCGGCGTGCGCAACCGGATCAAGGAAGCGACGATCTTCGCCGAAGCCTCCTTCGAGCCGGTCGAGGGGCTGATCGCCACGCTGGGCGGGCGGCTGACCAACAGCCGCCTGTCGGGCGAGGCGAACGATCCGATCTCCACGCTCGCCGCCGCCGACATCGCCTATGCCGAAGCGCAGGCCGACCGCAGCGAAACCATCTTCCTGCCCTCCGCCTCGCTGCTGACCGACGCAATTCCCGGCGTCACGCTTTATGCCCGGTTCCAGCAGGGGTTTCGTCCCGGCGGCCTGGCCATGGACGATCAGCGGATCGAGCGTTTCCGCAATGACCGCGTCTCCACGCTGGAGGCGGGATTCCGCAAGGGCGTGCCGGGCCGCGATCCCGTCGCGATTTCCGCCAACCTCGCCTATACCGACTGGCGCGACATACAGGCGGACGTGACCGACCGGATCGGGCTGCCGACCACGGCCAATGTCGGCAACGGGCGCATCTATACGATAGAGGGGCGCATCGTGCTCCGTCCCATGCCGAAGATCACGCTCGACGCCAGCATGATCTACAATGACAGCCGCCTCGATCAGCCCGCGCAGTTCCTGCGGATGCTCTCCTATGACGGGCGCAGGCTTTCGCTGCCCAATGTCGCCGATCTCAGCGGGCGGCTGGCGGTCGACTATCGCACGCCGGTGAACGGCCTCCTGTCGCTCCATCTGTCTGCCTCGGCGCGCTACGTCGGCAAGTCGCGGCTGGGCGTCGGCCCGATCCTGGGCCGCGAGCAGGGCGATTATGTCGATACCGCCCTGTCGGCCAGCCTGACGCGCGGGCCGGTCGAACTGTCGCTGTCCCTCTCCAACCTGCTGGACAGCAACGGCAACCGCTTCTCGCTGGGCACGCCGTTCGACCTGCGGACGGATTATTACACGCCGCTGCGCCCGCGCACCGTCAGGATCGGCCTCGACTTCGCCTTCTGAACGACAGGTGAATTTTTCGGCACGGGAACGCCCGGACGGCAACGTCACTCCCGCATAGGCGCGCAGAAAACAGCGCCCACGCAGAGGAGACATCATGCGACATCTTTTGGCCTGCACGGCCATCACGCCGGTTCTGGCGGCGCTGGCCGCTACCCATGCTTCGGCTGAAACCAAGATCGATTCCAGCACCACCGCCCCGGTCAAGACGTCGACCGCCGCCAACGGCGCGGCGGACGACGTCAACGTCACGGCGAACGGCTCGATCACGCTCACCAGCGGCACGGCCATCACGCTGGACAGCAGCAACAAGATCACCAACGCAGGCAAGCTGACGATCAACGACGCCAACAACGTGACCGGCATAGCGGTGACGCCCGGCACCACGGGCGCGATCACCGACAGCGGCACGATAACGCTGACCGAAGACTATACGGCCAAGGATGACGACGATGACGGCGACCTGGACGGCCCCTTCGCCAAGGGATCGAACAAGAAGGGCATCTGGGTCCAGCCGGGCGCGGCCCATACCGGCGCCATCGACCATAGCGGCACCATCTCCATCGAAGGCAACCAGTCGGCGGGCATTCGCGTCGACGCGCCGCTGACGGGCAATCTTTCCACCAGCGGCACCATCAATGTGGTGGGCGACAACGGCTATGGCGTGATCGCCCATGACGTGACCGGCAACGTCACGTTGCGCGGAACGACGTCGGTGCAGGGCGCAAGCAGCGTGGGCGCGGCGCTGCTGGGCGATGTCGACGGCGCGGTCAAGATCCAGGGCACGATCGCCAGCACCGGCTATCGCTCCACCACTCGTCCGACCGACACGAGCAAGCTGGACGCGGACGATCTGCTCCAGGGCGGATCGGCGGTCCGCATCGCGGGCAATGTGACGGGCGGCATCATCTTCGACATTCCCCCCACCCGCACCGACGAGGATGACGAGGACGACACCGACATCGACAATGACGGCCTGACCGACAGCAGCGAAGGCAGCGCCTCCATCGTCACCTACGGTTCCGCCGCCGCCGTCCAGGTCGGCGCGGCGGACCGCGACACCAGCATCGGCGCGGTCGCGGCCGAAAGCTCCGGCTACGGCCTGATCGTCAAGGGCGGGATCGGAGCCAACGGCGTCTATGACGGGGTGGACGCGAACGGTCTTGTCATCGGCGGCCTCGGCGGCGGCGTCACCGTCACGAAGGGCGCGCTGATCGCCGGGACCATCTCGGCGGTCTCCTATGACAGCAACGCCACCGCGCTGCGCCTTGGGTCGGGCGCGCGCGCCGACCGGCTGGAAATCTCCGGCAATGTCAGCGCCACCGGCTCCAGCAAGGACGGGACCGCCGCCCGCGCCATCGTGATCGACGCGGGCGCGCATAGCGGCGCCATCGCGGTCAGCGGCACGGTGCAGGCCACGGCAGGCAGCAGCGAGAAAGGCATGGCCGTCGCCATTCTCGATTCCTCCGGCACCGTCTCCGCGCTCACCAACACGGGCAAGATCAGCGCGAGCGGCGGCAAGGCGGGATCGAACGTCGCCATCGACCTCAGCGCCAACGGGTCCGGCGTGACATTGGGGCAATCGCTCGCGTCGGCAGATGCCGCCGCGCCGTCCATCGTCGGCGATGTCCGGCTGGGATCGGGCAATGACGTCATGACCGTCTCGGCGGGCACGATCGCAGGCGACATCAGCATGGGCGCGGGCGATGACAGTCTCGCTTTGTCGGGCAGCGCCAGCCACAGCGGCAACATCGCTTTCGGCGCGGGGACGGGCTCGCTCAGCCTTGCCGACGCGTCGAAGGTGACAGGCGATATCGACTTCGCGGGCCAGGGCAGCGGCATGACGCTGTCCGACACGGCGATCTTCACCGGAAAGCTGCTGAACAGCGGCCAGACAGCGTTGGTGCTGAACGGCGGCACGCTCAATGCCACCAACGCCGGATCGGTGGCGCTGGGCTCGCTTCAGGCGGGGTCCGGCTCCGTCCTCGGCGTGACCATCGACGGCGCGAACGGCACGCACACCACTTATGACGTGGCGGGCGCGGCCAGCTTCGCGGACGGCTCGCAGGTCAAGGCGACCATGACCAACGTCAAGGGCGCGGCGGGCGATTATGTCATCGTCCGCGCCGGATCGCTCAGCGGTTCGCCCTCGCTGTCCGGCACGACACTGCTTCCCTATATGTTCAAGGGCAGCGTAACCGCCGACAACGGCACGGGCGAAGTCACCCTGAGCGTCGCGGCGAAAAGCGTGGCGGAACTGGGCCTGTCAGGCTCTCAGGCGCGCGCCTATCAGGCGGTCTTCAACGCGCTCGACAATGACAGCGCGGTCGCCAATGCCTATCTGGCCGTGGCGGACGGCGAAGCGCTCAAGGCCAATCTGCAACAGATGCTGCCGGATCATGCCGGCGGCACGTTCGAAGCGGTCACGTCCGGTTCCCGCGCCACCGCGCGCGTCCTGTCCGATCCGGGCGGCATCTACCGCGCCAGGGACGGGCGGCTGGGCTTCTGGCTGCAACAGGTGGCGTTCGGCAGTTCCAAGAGCGTGGGCAGCACCGCATCCTACGACATCAACGGCTGGGGCGCGAATGCCGGCGTCGAATATCTGACCGGCATCGGCGCATTCGGCGGTTCCTTCGCCTATATCCATGGGAGCGATTCCAAGGGCGGCAGCAATCTGGCCGTCGATTCCGACCAGTTCGAACTGGCGGCGCACTGGCGCGGCGATTTCGGCCCGGTCCAGGCGTTCGCTCGCGCCTCGGCCGCGCATATCGACTTCAACGGCACGCGCCGTTTCGCCAGCGGCACGGTATCGCGCTCGGCCGAAGGCGACTGGTCGGGCAAGCTCTATTCCGCCATGGCGGGCATTTCCTGGGAAAAGCGCATGGGCCGCCTGTCGCTGCGTCCGGCGGCGGGGATCGACTATTACCGCCTCAAGGAAAAGGGCTATTCCGAAAGCGGCGGCGGGGATGCGTTCAACCTCACCGTGCTGGGCCGCACCAGCGATGAGCTGACCGCCAACGGCACGATCACCGCAGGCTATGATTTCGGCAGCCTCGACCCGCAGGATGGCTGGGTCCGCTTCGAGCTGGAGGGCGGGCGCCGCCAGATCATCGGCGGATCGCTGGGCGATACCGTCGCCTATTTCAAGGGCGGCGAGCAGTTCACGCTGATCCCGGACGACCGCACAAACGGCTGGACCGGACGCGCGCGGCTGGTCGGCGGCAATGACAGCTTCCGCGTCGGCGGAGAGTTCAGCGCCGAAGAACAGCAAAATCACGTCGCCATCGCTTTCCGCGCGACGGTAAACTTCATCCTGTGACGTCTTGGGAATGGATCGGCGGGCCAGACCCCACAGATCCTCCCGGTTCGCCGATCATGCCATGCCCCCGCCCCCGGGGGCATGGCCTTGAAACGGAAAGGGCGCCGTCCCCCATGGCGGCGCCCTTTCTTTATTTAGGGATTATGCAGCTTGGCACGGCCCATGCGTTGGACGGCGGCTTTGCGTGGTTTGCGGACGTTGCACCGTCTCTCTTCACTGAACGGCAGAAAATGGCCCAAAACAGCCATCGTTTACCGTGGACCGCTCCGTCAGCCCAGCGCCTTCTTCAGCAATTCGTTCACCACCTGCGGGTTGGCCTTGCCCTGCATCGCCTTCATGGTCTGTCCCACGAAGAAGCCGAACAGCGCTTCCTTGCCGCCCCTATATTGCTCGACCTTGTCGGCATTGCCGGCCAGCACCTTGGCCACCGCCGCCTCGATCGCGCCTGTATCGGACGTCTGCCTGAGGCCCTTTTCCTCGACGATCCGCGCGGGCTTGCCGCCGCTTTCCAGCATGATCTCGAACACCTGCTTGGCGATGGTGCCCGAAATCGTGCCGTCCGCGACCAGTGCCAGCAGTTCCGCGCCGTCCTCCGGCGTCACCGGGCTGTCGTCCAGCGTCCGGCCCAGCCGGTTGAGCGCCCCATAAAGCTCCGACAGCAGCCAGTTGGCCGAAGCCTTGGCGACTTCGCCCTCGCTCTTCTTCTGGACCCGCGCGCCTTCGGCCAGCAGCGCCTCGAACCAGCGCGCCGTGTCCGCCTCGGCCGTCAGCACGGCGGCATTATAGGCGGAAAGGCCCAGATCCTTCTCATACCGCTTGCGCTTGGCGTCCGGCAGTTCGGGCAGCGACTGACGGCATTCCTCCAGAAACGCGTCGTCCAGTTCCAGCGGCAACAGGTCCGGATCGGGGAAATAGCGATAATCATGCGCGTCTTCCTTCGACCGCATGGAGCGCGTTTCGCCCTTGTCGGGATCGAACAGGCGGGTTTCCTGCACGATCTTGCCGCCCGCTTCCAGCACGTCGACCTGACGGCTGGCCTCATATTCGATCGCCTGCATGACGAAGCGGACCGAATTGACGTTCTTCGTCTCGGTCCGGGTGCCCAATTCCCCGCCGGGCTTGCGAACCGACACATTCACGTCGGCGCGCATCGACCCTTGATCCATATTGCCGTCGCACGATCCGACATAGCGCAGGATCGTCCTCAGCTTCGACAGATAAGCCCCTGCTTCGGCAGGAGAACGCATGTCGGGCCGCGACACGATCTCCATCAGCGCCACGCCCGATCGGTTGAGGTCGACATAGGAACGCGTCGGATGCTGGTCATGCATCAGCTTGCCAGCGTCCTGCTCGACGTGGATGCGCTCGACCCCGATCACCTTGGTTTGCGCGTCAGGGTTCTTCTCGTCGAGATTGATCTCGATCTCGCCCTCGCCCACGATCGGGTGATAGAGCTGGCTGATCTGATAGCCCTGCGGCAGGTCCGCGTAGAAATAATTCTTGCGGTCGAAGCGCGACCATTTGTTGATCTGCGCATTGATCGCCATGCCGGTGCGCACCGCCTGCCGGATGCATTCGCGATTGGGCACGGGCAACATGCCGGGCATCGCCGCGTCGACCAAGCTCACCTGCGTGTTCGGCTCCGCGCCGAAAGCCGTCGCGGCCCCTGAAAAGAGCTTCGCCTTGCTCGTCACCTGCGCGTGGACTTCCAGGCCGATCACGACCTCCCACTCGCCGGTTGCGCCCTGGATGCGATATGCTGTCTGGGTCATCTCTCTACACCGTCATCCCAGCGAAAGCTGGGATCTCTCTTTTCTAATGTGGCGGCAAAGGCGGTCGGATGCCAGCTTTCGCCGGCATGGCGTGCCGCCTACCACCACTTCTCCGGCCGCGCCGCAAAGCCCGCGCGTTCCTCGATGGCGAGGCCCGCGTTGAGCACGCTTTGCTCGTCCAGCGCCCTGCCGATGATCTGGAGGCCCAGCGGCAACCCCTGCGCGTCCAGCCCGCCCGGCACCGCCATCGCGGGCAAACCGGCAAGCGACGCGGGCACGGTGAACACGTCATTCAGATACATGGCCAGCGGATCGGCCTGCTTCTCGCCCAGCGCAAAGGAGGCGCTCGGCGCTGTCGGCGTCAGCAGCAGGTCGCACTTTTCGAAAGCCAGTTCGAAATCGCGCGCGATCAGCGCCCGGACCTTCTGCGCCTGCGTATAATAAGCGTCGTAGAAGCCCGCCGACAGCACATAGGTGCCGATCATGATCCGGCGCTTGACCTCCGGCCCGAACCCTGCGGCACGGGTCGCGGCATACATATCCTGCAAGCCCGCCCCGTCCGGCAAGTCACGCTGCCCGTATCGCACCCCGTCATAGCGCGCCAGGTTCGAAGAAGCCTCCGCCGGAGCGATGATATAATAGGTCGGCAGCGCATATTTCGTATGCGGCAGCGACACCTCGATCACCTCCGCGCCCGCATCCTTCAGCCACTCGATCCCGCGATCCCACAGCGCCGCGATTTCCGCATTCAAGCCATCCGGGCGATATTCCCTGGGAATCCCGACCTTCCTGCCTCGCAGGTCGCTCGAAAGCCCGGCCTCCCACTGCGGCACCGCCAGATCGAGCGACGTCGAATCCTTGGGATCGAAGCCCGACATCGTTTCCAGCAGGATGGCATTGTCCCGTACCGTCCGCGCCATCGGCCCCGCCTGATCCAGCGAGGACGCGAACGCCACGATGCCCCAGCGCGAGCAGCGGCCATAGGTCGGCTT
>Ga0180221_1000557_pt1 | contig 31649 bp, 35 predicted proteins | sample eDN5th37CKraftMG_FD_151339 | JGI IMG/M metagenome (GOLD analysis project Ga0180221, IMG submission 151339) | Enriched Miracle-Growth compost microbial communities from Emeryville, California, USA - eDNA 5th pass 37_C Kraft MG (version 2) (version 2) ...
GTTCTCCAGCAGAATGGGCTGGCCATGCGGCGTGGCATGCGCGGCGCGATCCCAGGCCGCCTGGCGCTGCGCCAGCTGCTCGGCGCCGGCGATCCCCTTGCGGGCCAGCAGCGCCTCGAGCGCCGAGAGCCAGTGGTGGTAGTAGGTGTCGCCCTGGTCGGGGTCGCCGGCCGCCTGGGCGGCGCGGATCGCGCTGCCCAGGCACTCGGCCCATTCGCTCCAGGTGAACAGGCCCCGCCGATGCAGCGCGACCACCATGGCGAAGGCCGAGGCCTCCCAGGGCTCGCGGAACACCGGCCCGGACTCCGCGTCGCGCGGCAGGGGCGCGACCGGCTCCAGGGCGGCCGCCAGCGCGTCAAGCGGCTTCAAGATAGCTCTCCCAGGCGTCGATGGAGACGGTGAGGCTCGGATCGGCACCCTCGCCCCAGAGCTCCGGCCCGGTGAAGCGGACGGTGTAGAGCCATTGCGGATGCTCGCCCCGCCGATGGGCATTGGTGTCGGGGAAGACGAAGACGCCGCGCACCGCCTCGACCACCCCTTGCTTGCCGCGGGCATAGCGCGGCAGCCGCGTGTGGTGGGCGGGATGGAAAACCTTGGTCCGCACCCGCGCGCCGGCGGCAAAGGCGGCGGGTGCCTCGGCGGGGCGGTCGTAGCGTGTGCCGGCGTCCAGCACCTTCGCCACCTCGGCGGCATGCAGCACGCGGGGCACCGGGCGGGCCGCCGCCTGCGCGGCGCCGTCGCGGAGTTCCTCGGGACTCACCAGCCCCTCCGCCACGAGCTGGTTGGTGAGCGCCTTGGTCCAGATCTCGTAATAGGAGGAGGACAGGTATTCGGCGGGCGGCAGGGATTCCCGCGTATGCCGCATGGTGTCGATGTTCCAGACGCCCATTGCCCCGGCCGCCAGGGTGATGGCGAGCGCCCGCTTCTCCCATTCGGCGTGGAAGCGCAGCGCCTCCGGCTCCGGCACGACGGGGCCGAAGCCCATCATGCCGCCGAGGTCCTGCGCGCCGTTCATGCCGGTGCCTCCGCCGGATCGCGCGCCAGGCCGGTGCCGATCATGGAATCGCGCGTCACCAGCTCCGCCAGGGCCTCCTCGCTCCAGCCCTCGGTGCCGGCCGGGCGCATGGGCAACACGAGGTAGCGGATCTCGGCGGTGGAATCCCAGACGCGGAGGCGCGTCGTCTCCGGCAGGGTCACGCCGAAATCGGCCAGCACGCCACGCGGGTCGATCACCGCGCGGGAGCGATAGGCCGCACTCTTGTACCAGACCGGCGGCAGGCCCAGCACCGGCCAGGGATAGCAGGAGCAGAGGGTGCAGACGACGAGGTTGTGCTCCTCCGGCGTGTTCTCGACCGCCACCATGTGCTCGCCCTGCCGCCCGCCATAGCCAAGCGAGGCGATGGCCGCCGTCGCGTCACGCCGCAGCCAGGCGCGGAAGGTGGGATCGGCCCAGGCCTTCGCGACCACCCGCGCCCCGTTGCGCGGGCCGATGCGCGTTTCATAGGTCTCGATGATGGCGTCGAGCGCATCCGGCTCGACATAACCCTTCTCGATCAGGATCGACTCCAGCGCGCGGACGCGCAGCGCGGTCTCCGACAGTTCGCTGTGATCGTGGTCATGATCGTGGTCGTGGCCCTGCGGGCCGTGCTCGGGCGTGTTCATGACGGAGCCTCCCCGCGCAATATGGAGCCTGAGGAGCGGTGGCCGCGGCCATCGCCCGCCCGGGCAGTCTATCAGCGGGGAGGCTGGCGTCCATCGGGGCGGTACCGCCTCTTCCGGTGGGAGGGGGCTTTGACCGGCATGCCGGCTGTGGCGTGACGGTGATGGCCGGCACCCTCGTCCGGCCACCAGAAAATGCCCGTTCCCCACACTTCCCCCACACAGTGCAAAGCGGCCTGTGCTAAGGCTCGGCAGTTGCTGGTGCCGTCACGGAATGGCATCGCGCCATATCGTGCGGCTTGTCGCCGCGCCCGTCTGGAGGGAGCATGCCGGAGCGGTTCCGGAGAGGTGCCCGGGGCGGCGCTGGCCAGGCGCAGTGCCTTCCCGGCGCCCGTGTGAGGACCATTGCGATGTCCGCGACCCTGCCGGAACAACCCCGTCGCGGTGCCGGGACATCCTCGGCCTTCCTCGGTGGCATGGCGCTGGTGCTGGCGGTGAACGGTGTGCTGGTCTGGGCGACGCTTTCCGCCTACACCGGGGCTGCCGTCGAGCCGGCCCAGGACCGTGGCCCGGCTTATGACGAGGTGCTGGCCGAGGCCGCCCGCCAGGAGGCGATGGGCTGGCATGCCGCGGTGGCCCTGGATGTGCGGAGCCTGATCGTCTCCCTGCATGACGATGCCGGCCAGCCAATGGCGGGCACGCTCTCCGGCGTTCTGGTGCCGCCCTGGGAAGGCACCCGTGGGGGAGGTGCCCATGGGAAAGGCGTCCGCGCTCCGCGTGAGCCGGCCGCCGCGCCGGGCGTGCTTCGCGGCGCTGTGGGGATGCTGCCGCACGAGCTGCGGGAGGCCGTGCTGCGATTGGCCGATGGGGGCGGAGGCCACCCCGAGGCCGGCGCGCGGGCCGCCCTGCCGCTGAGCCTGCCCGGCCCCGCCACGCCCGATGGCCGGGCGAGGGAGGCATCCCTCCCTTGGTGATTTGGCAAACCTTTTCTCGTTGACGCGGCCCGGGCGGCCCCCCAAGTTCCCGTGCCCTTTTCGCAACCTGGGAAAACCCGACTGATGCCTGCGATCACGTTGCCCGACCAGTCCGTCCGCGTCTTCGACGGAGCCGTGACGGGCACCACCGTGGCCGCCGCCATCGGGCCGGGCTTGGCCAGGGCGGCGCTGGCGATGAAGGTGGACGGCAAGCTGCGCGACCTCTCCGCCGCCATCGACCACGATGCCGAGGTCCGCTTCGTCACCCGCAAGGACCCGGAGGCGCTGGAGCTGATCCGGCACGACGCCGCGCATGTCCTGGCCGAGGCGGTGCAGGAACTCTTCCCCGGCACGCAGGTGACGATCGGCCCCGCCATCGAGAATGGCTTCTACTACGACTTCGCGCGCAACGAGCCTTTCACGCCGGAGGATTTCCCGGCGATCGAGGCGAAGATGCGCGAGATCATCGCCCGCAACGATCCCTTCGTGCGGGAGGAATGGCCGCGCGAGGAGGCCATCCGCTTCTTCGAGGCGCGGGGCGAGCGCTACAAGGCCGAGCTGATCCGCGATCTGCCGGAGAGCGAGGTCATCTCCATCTACCGCCAGGGGGACTGGCTCGACCTCTGCCGGGGGCCGCACATGCGCGGCACGGGCGATGTCGGCACCGCCTTCAAGCTGATGAAGGTGGCCGGCGCCTATTGGCGGGGCGACCACCGCAACGCCATGCTCAGCCGCATCTACGCGACTGCCTGGCGCGACCAGAAGGAACTGGACGCCTATCTCCACCAGCTGGAGGAGGCGGAGAAGCGCGACCACCGGCGCATCGGCAAGGAGATGGGCTTGTTCCACCTCCAGGAGGAGGCGGCGGGCAGCATCTTCTGGCACCCCAAGGGCTGGCGCCTCTACACCACGGTGCAGAACTACATGCGCCGGCGGTTGGACGCGGCCAGCTATCAGGAGGTGCGGACCCCCCAGCTGGTGGACCGCAGGCTCTGGGAGGCCTCGGGACACTGGGAGAAGTACCGGGAGAACATGTTCCTGGCGACGGTGGACGACGAGTCCGAGAAGGACCGCGTCCTCGCCCTGAAGCCAATGAACTGCCCCTGCCACGTGCAGATCTTCAACCATGGCCTGCGTAGCTACCGCGAGCTGCCCATGCGCATGGCCGAGTTCGGCTCCTGCCACCGCTATGAGCCCTCGGGCGCGCTGCACGGCATCATGCGGGTGCGCGCCTTCACCCAGGACGACGCGCATATCTTCTGCACGGAGGCGCAGATCGCCTCCGAGACGGTCGAGTTCGTGGCGCTGCTGTCGCGCATCTACCGTGACTTCGGCTTCGAGAGCTTCCGGGTGAAGTTCTCCGACCGGCCGGAAAAGCGCGCCGGCTCCGACGAGACCTGGGACCGCTCCGAGGGTGCGCTGAAGGAGGCCTGCCGCATCGCCGGCGTCGAATACGAGCTGAGCCCGGGGGAGGGCGCCTTCTACGGCCCCAAGCTGGAGTTCGTGCTGCGCGACGCCATCGGCCGTGACTGGCAGTGCGGCACGCTCCAGGTGGACTTCGTGATGCCCGAGCGGCTCAACGCGGTCTATGTCGGCGAGGACGGCAACCGCCACCGCCCGGTCATGCTGCACCGCGCCATCCTGGGCTCCTTCGAGCGCTTCCTCGGCATCCTGATCGAGGAGCATGCCGGGCGCTTCCCGCTCTGGCTGGCGCCGACCCAGGTGGCCGTCGCGACCATCGTGGACGAGGCGGCGCCCTTCGCCCGGGAGGTGGCCGCCGCCTTCCAGAAGGCCGGGCTTTCGGTCGAGCTGGACCTGCGGAACGAGAAGATCAACCGCAAGGTGGTGGACCAGATCGAGGCCCGGGTGCCGGTGCTGGCGGTGATCGGCCGGCGCGAGGCGGAGGAGGGCAAGGTGGTGCTCCGCCGCCTGCCAGGCCGCGAGCAGGTCACGGTGACGCTGGCCGAGGCGGTGGCCACCCTTGCGGCGGAAGCCGCGCCACCCGACCTGAGGCAAGTTGCAGAGGTTGCAGCGGCCTGACCGCTGCACCATAAGATATACGCAATCCGTTTCGTTCCAACAGCGACAGGAGCCGACTCTGGCCCGAGGCCCTATTCCGAACCAGCTGCCGCCGCGCGATGGACCGCGCGTCAACGAGGACATCCGCGTTCCGCAGGTGCGTCTGATCGACCAGGACGGCGAAATGATCGGCGTGATGAGTGCCCGCGAGGCGCTGCTGCGCGCCTATGAGGTAGGCATGGATCTCCTGGAGATCAGCCCGAACGCCGTTCCGCCGGTCTGCAAGATTCTCGACTACGGCAAGTACAAGTACGAGCAGCAGAAGAAGGCCAACGAGGCCCGCAAGAAGCAGAAGATCGTCGAGATCAAGGAAATCAAGGTTCGCCCGAACATTGATGACCATGATTACGAAGTGAAGATGCGCGCGGCCAAGTCCTTCATCGAGGAAGGCGACAAGGTGAAGGTCACCCTGCGCTTCCGCGGCCGTGAGATGGCCCACCAGGATCTGGGCGTGAAGGTTCTGGAGCGCATCCGCACCGAACTGGCCGAAATGGCCAAGGTCGAGCAGATGCCGCGCCTGGAAAACCGCCAGATGATCATGGTGCTGGCACCGAGGTGAGTGAGCCGGGCCGGAGGTCCTCCTCCGGCCAGTGCGCCACACTGCCCGCGGTTCCGCCACCGGCTTCGGCCATGGCCGAAGCATGGGGCCGCTGCATTCGGCTGTGACGCTTCCGCTCCGTACAGGGGGCGGGCACCGTCATGAACACTTTTCCTCCCAGCCTTGGAGCCGGCGCAGGCCGGCTTGTGCCGGCGGCGCGGCCATGATCGCGGTCATCTTCGAGGTCTGGCCTCCCGAAGGGCGACGGCAGGACTGTCTCGACCTCGCCGCCGCCCTGCGGGAAGAGCTCGAGGGCGCCGACGGATTCCTCGCTGTTGAGCGCTTCACCAGCCTGAGTGAGTCCGGCAAGCTGCTGTCGCTTTCCTTCTGGCGCGACGAGGCGGCGGTCGAGGCCTGGCGCAACCGTCCGGGCCACCGCGCCAGCCAGGCGGCGGGGCGGGCCGACGTGTTCGCGGACGACCGGCTGCGCGTCGGGGTGGTCCTGCGGGACTACGCATGACGGAGCGGCAAGGGGCGCCGGCGGACAGCCGTGCGGCGCGGCGCCTAGGCCGACTCTAGGCCCCTTCCTGCCCCGAGGCGGGCTTGCGGTCCGGGAAGCGCAGGTCCAGCCCTCGCGCACGCCAGCCCGCCTCGATCAGCGCGCGGTCGATGAGGCCGGAGGGATCCGCCTTGCGCGGGGTGAAGGCCAGGGCAGGGGCGCGCTCCCGCCGCCAGATGCCGAGCAGGCGGCGCAACTCCGTCAGGGGCGCCGCATGGTCGTCCACCCGCAGGTCGAGATCGGGGAAGTCCTCGGTGGTAATGAGCTTCATCGCTGCCGACTGCCGGCCGCGGCGATCCCCGCCCGCTGCCTCGCCCGCGTCCAGCGCCAGCATCAGCCGCTCCGGCAGGGGCAGCGAAGCGGCGGAGGCGAAGGTCGCCGCCGTCTCGCTCACCACCGAGGGCCCGGCCAGCATGTTGCCGGCGACGCTGAAGCCCGCGCCGGACTGGCTGCCAGCCCATTCGACGCAGCTTTCCCCCGTCCAGGCGGCGCTGTTGCCGTGCCGGTCCACCACATGGATCTGCCGCAGGTCCCGGCCCGCATCACCCGCCAGCGCGCCCTCGATCGCCGCGGCCGGGGAGAGCCCGCGCGCCAGCCCGTCGAGCACCGCCGGGCCCAGGTAGCGGTTGGTGAAGGACTGGGTGGAGACGGCGCCCACCCCCGCCCGCACATAGGGGCAGGAGGCCCCGACGGCGAAGGCGCAGGTGGTGACCGCCACGGCGAAGGCGCCGCTCTGCGCGTCATGCGCCACGATTGACCAGGTCATCGCCGAGGAATTCCTTCCGGTTGAACGGGTGCAAGGTGACGGCAGCGCCGGGGCGGGATCAAGAGGGCGGGGTCAAGGGGGGGCGGTTTCGCAAGTCTGTTGCGCGGCGCGAAAGGCTTGCCATGGGGGCGCGGCTGTGGTGCAAGCTGGCCCATGGCCGACCTGTCCTCCCACGACCGCATCCTGATCCTCGACTTCGGCAGCCAGGTGACGCAGCTGATCGCGCGTCGCGTGCGCGAATCCGGGGTCTATTGCGAGATCTGGCCCTTCACGGCTGATGCCGCCCGGGTCCAGTCCTTCGCCCCCAAGGGCATCATCCTCTCGGGTGGGCCGGCGAGCGTGACGGAGCAGGGCAGCCCCCGCGCCCCGCAGGTCGTGTTCGAGATGGGCATCCCCGTGCTCGGCATCTGCTACGGCCAGCAGACCATGTGCACGCAGCTCGGTGGTCAGGTCGAAGGGAGCGAGCACCGCGAATTCGGCCGCGCCTATGTCGAGGTGAAGGAGGCCTGCGCCCTGACGCAGGAGGTTTGGTCCCCCGGGGCGCGCGAGCAGGTCTGGATGAGCCATGGCGACCGCGTGACGAGGCTGCCGGAGGGTTTCCGCATCGTCGCCACCAGCGAGGGCGCGCCCTATGCCATGGTCGCCGACGATGCCCGGCATTTCTATGGCATCCAGTTCCATCCTGAGGTGGTCCACACCCCGCATGGCGCGGCGCTGCTGCGGAACTTCACCCATGGCGTCTGCGGCTGCCGCGGTGACTGGACCATGGCCGCCTTCCGCGCCGAGGCCATCGCCCGCATCCGCGAGCAGGTCGGCGGCGGGCGCGTGGTCTGCGGCCTTTCGGGCGGCGTCGATTCCTCCGTCGCGGCGGTGCTGATCCATGAGGCGATCGGCGACCAACTCACCTGCATCTTCGTGGATCACGGCGTGATGCGCACGGGCGAGGCGGAGCAGGTCATCCAGACCTTCCGCGACCGCTTCAACATCAAGCTGGTCCACCGCGACGCCTCGGACCTGTTCCTCGGTCAGCTCAAGGGCGTCACCGACCCGGAGGTGAAGCGCAAGACGATCGGCCGCCTGTTCATCGAGGTCTTCGAGGAGGAGCAGGCGAAGATCGGCGGCGCCGACTTTCTGGCCCAGGGCACGCTCTATCCGGACGTGATCGAGAGCGTCTCGGCCACCGGCGGCCCTTCCGTCACGATCAAGTCGCACCACAATGTCGGCGGCCTGCCGGAGGAGATGCGGATGCGGCTGGTCGAGCCGCTGCGCGACCTGTTCAAGGACGAGGTGCGCGAGCTTGGCCGCGAGCTGGGCATCCCCGAGGAGATCGTCGGCCGCCATCCCTTCCCGGGGCCGGGCCTGGCCATCCGCATCCCCGGCGAGGTGACGCGGGAGAAGGTGCAGATCCTGCAGAAGGCCGACAGCATCTTCCTGGAGGAGATCCGCGCCGCGGGGCTCTACGACGCCATCTGGCAGGCCTTCGCCGTGCTGCTGCCGGTGCGCACCGTGGGCGTGATGGGCGATGGCCGCACCTATGACCAGGCCTGCGCGCTCCGCGCCGTCACCTCGACCGACGGCATGACGGCCGATGTCTATCCCTTCACCATGGAGTTCCTGACCCGGGTGGCGGGGCGCATCGTCAACGAGGTGCGCGGCATCAACCGCGTGACCTACGACATCACCAGCAAGCCGCCCGGCACCATCGAGTGGGAATGATTCAGACCCATCCGAACGCCGCCGATTTTACGCCAGAGTTCGACCTAAGCCGCTGAAACAAAATAATTTTCGCGACGATGCCTATCGATACCTATTGGTGGGCATAGATCGCATGTACCGTCACGGCTGACGGCCCTTGCCCATATTGATCCCTGCTAATCTTGAAAGTACCGTCACGGGAAATGAGGCTCGTGACGGTACTTTTTTTGGTTTAAGCCGTTGTAATAGCGCATATTTTTCGCCACGGCCTCGCAAAAACCGCGTGACGGTACTTTTCGGGGGTGGCACGAGAATGCTGACGGACGCTGCGCTTAAGGCCTTGCGGCCAAAAGAGAAAATATACAGGTCGCGGATCGCGACGGCATGTACGTCCGCGTCATGCCGTCAGGACAGATATCTTTCCGGCTGGACTACCGGCTGAATGGCCGACGCGAGACGGTCTATCTCGGCAAGTATGGACGTGATGGCATTTCTCTCGCGCGGGCGCGGGAGCTGTGCCTGGATGCACGGCGGGCGATCAGAGAGGGACGTTCACCGGCGATCGAGAAGCAGCGCGAGAAGCGCCGCCTGAAAGAGGCCAAGAGCTTCGGCGAGTTCGGAGAGAAATGGCTGGTGAATGCTCCGATGGCGGACAGCACCAGAGCTATGCGCCGCGCCATCTTCGAGCGTGAGCTGCTCCCTGTCTGGCGCAATCGCCTGCTTACCGAAATCACGCCGGACGATCTGCGAGCGCACTGCGCCAAGATCGTCGAGCGCGGTGCCCCGGCCACAGCGATCCATGTGCGGGACATCCTGAAGCAGATCTATGGCTTCGCGATCCTGTATGGAGAGAAGGTGCCCAACCCCGCGGGTGAGGTTGGACCCGCCGCGATCGCGAAATTCGCGCCGAGAGACCGCGCGCTGTCGCCGGCGGAAATTCGCATCATGCTCAAGCAGCTCGAGCACGTTCCTACGCTGCCGACCATCCGGCTGGGTATGAAGCTCTACCTCCTCACGATGGTGCGGAAGAGCGAACTGCAGGACGCGGTGTGGGACGAGGTGGATTTCGAGAATGCTGTCTGGGCCATCCCAAAAGAGAGGATGAAGCGCTCGAAGTCTCACAACGTCTATCTATCACGGCAAGCCCTGGACATCATGATCGCCCTCAAGACCTGCGCCGGTAACTCGCGCTATCTGCTGCCGTCTCGATACGATGCTGACGCGCCCATGTCGCGCGCCACTTTCAATCGCGTGACCTATTCGGTGGTAGAATTGGCGAAGAAGGAAGGATTGCCCCTTGAGCCCTTCACCGTTCACGACCTGCGGCGGACTGGATCAACGCTGTTGAACGAGCTGGGCTTCAATAGCGACTGGATCGAGAAATGCCTGGCCCACGAGGATGGCCGCTCATCGCGCGGGGTCTACAACAAGGCTGAGTATGAAGTTCAGCGGCGCCATATGCTGCAGGAGTGGGCGGACATCATCGATGCGTGGGTGGAGGGGCGTAAGTACGTGCCCGTGCTGATGCCGCCCTCAATGCCTATGTTCGAGCCTGATCCTGCCCTCTAACGGGCCGGGTCTTGCGCTGCCCGACGTCGGGGTGGTTTGCGCGCGCAATGGGCGATGCTCGGCGGCCTTCGAGCCAGGCTTCGACCTCGGCGAGATCCCAGACGATGCAGCGGGGTGATATCGCGAAGCGCCTCGGAAATTCGCCACGCTGTTCCATTTCGTAGATGGTGCTGTCGGCTAGCGGGACCATCTCACGCAGTTGATGCCGCCTGATTGTTCTTCGGAACGTCAACTGAGCTGAGTGGCTCATCCTCTATCTCCTCCTTGGATTGCGTATTCGATGATAGAGAATGATAGATCTCGACTGTGGAAGCCCCTTCGAAGGCAAATGCGGCAATACCGCATTATAGCGTGCAAATCGGAGGGACGATGGCCTTCACCGACGCGGGGCTAAAAGGCCAGTCACCGGAAGGTCGCTTCCCCGACGGGTTGACCCGGGCAATCTATGGCTCTGCCTCGGATCACTGAAACTCGGTTGTCGATGTCCCTGTCGCTCGTTCTGCCGCGCCCGATGTTGATCTTCATTCCCTGACGGCGACGTCGTCCAGACGAAGTGGCAACCGCATCGCGGCGAGGAAGGTGCAGGCGTGAAGACCGCAGAGAATCAGGAACGCCCAAGCATAAGCCAGCGCTATCAGCTTGCCTCCGCCATCCACGCTTCGGCATCGGCACCGGCGGGAATGCGCAGCGGTGCGGATGGGTCGGTGGCGGCTCGCCAGATCGCTTCTGCCACATCAGGCGCATGGGTCACCGGGCCGGAACTGTCGCCGACGTTCGCCACGAAGCGCTCGATCATCGGCGCATAATCGGAATTATCGAGACCGCGTAGATGCGGGCGTGCATTGGCGCCAAATCGCGTCTCGGGCGAACGACCCGGCAGAACAACGTGAACGCGCACACCGAATGGCTCCACTTCTACCGCCAGCGATCCAGTGAAAGCGTTAACCGCCGCCTTGCTCGCCCGGTACACGCCGACGAGAGGCAGCGGCTTGAGCGTCACCGTTGAGGTGACGTTGATGATCACGCCTGCCCGGCGCTTGCGGAAAATAGGAAGCACCGCCTGGACCATCGCGAGCGTGCCCAGCGTATTGGTCTCGAACAAAGCACGCGCCGTCTCGGGCGCGATCAGCTCGATTGGTACCGGCGCGCCGAAGCCAGCATTGTTGACCAGAACGTCGACCGTACCGGCCTCTGTGAGAGCCCTGGCAATACTGTCGGGATCGGCGATGTCGAGCGGCAGGATGCGCAGGTGATCGGAAGCGGGGAGTAGACCGGCGTGGGGCGCACGCATGGTCGCCACGACATCCCAATCGCGATCGAGGAACAGTCGTGCGGTCTCTAAACCGAAGCCGGACGAGCAGCCGGTAATGAGGATCGTGGACATGGGCAACTCCAGAATGCGTTTGGAACCGACCCGAAGGTAGATTCTGCGCACAGGACTTGATATAGTTCAAAGTATCAAATTCTTTGGCTAAAGTCCTGCAATGACCGTTGATCCGCTCGCCGAGATCGTAACGCTGCTCCAGCCGACGGCGCGTTTCTCCAAGCTGGTGGAGTGCGCCGGCTCCTGGCGGATCCACCGCGAAACGACCGGCGAGCCATTCTATTGTGCGGTGCTGGAGGGCGGCTGCCGCGTGTCGGTGAACGGGCAGCCGCCCATGACTTTGCAGGCCGGCGATTTTGTGCTGGTGCCAGCCATGCACGACCTCATCAACGAAAGCTTGAACGCGCCACCAAGCGGAGTGACCACGAGACCGATCGAGGTCAGTGAGGGCCGTTTTCGCGTCGGCCGCGAAGACAAACCCGCCGAGCTACGGATGCGGATCGGTCATTGCAGTTTTGGTTCGCCCGATGCGGCACTGCTCGTACCGCTACTGCCGCACGTGGTTCTTGCGCGCGAGCCCCGGCTCGCGACGCTGATGCAGTTGGTCGGCGACGAGACCCGTGCGTGGCGCCCGGCGCGTGAACTGGTGCTCGAGCGATTGCTGGAGGTGCTTCTAATTGAGGCGTTGCGATGCGGCGCTGAGACGGCATCGATACCGGGCTTGGCGCGTGGCCTTGCCGACGACCGCCTGGCGGCCGCGCTATGCGCTATCCATGCGCGCCCCGAATATCCCTGGACTGTGGCAGAACTTGCCTGCGAGGCGGCTTTGTCGCGCTCAGCGTTCTTCGCACGTTTCAGCCGCACTGTGGGCCTGCCACCGATTGAGTATCTGCTGACCTGGCGCATGGCGCTGGCGAAGCGATTGCTGTGCGAGCACGAGCTTGGGGTGGATCAGGTTGCCGAGCGTGTGGGCTACAGTTCCGCAAGCACTTTCAGCGTCGCCTTCGCCCGCCATGCGGGTGCGCCGCCAGCCCGCTACGCGCGGATGCACCCCAAAGCAGGCAATCCGTCGGCCGGGTCGGCGAAAATGAATGGGCGACCGTTGTTGGAGTGAGATTCTGCCCTCCGAACGGCAAGGATATTCGGCCTAGCCGAAGGTTTCCGCCCGACCGTGCACACGATCAAACTCGGCGAACTGACAGCCGACACGGTGGACATGATTCAGGTCGATGGCGATGGCTTGATCGACTGCATTACAGTCATGTGGCGCCCACTGCGGGCCATTCTCGAAGGCCAAAACCGTCTCGCGGAACTGCTCGGTCGCGACAAGCTGAAGTAGCGAAGGCCCTTAAGATCTTCGCTGCGTCGCCTCTTGCTGCGTTTCATCATAGGCTCGTCGACACTCTTAGATTCTGGGCCAATTATCTCTAATCCAGGATGTGAAACCTTCGAGCGCCGGGAGCATACCGTAGGCGGCACATAGGCGGGGTTGTCCGTGCAGCCTTTCATCGATCACACGCTTGTATGCGCAGTTTGCCTCGGACCGGTTCGACGACGTCGGCAACGATAAGGGCGAATGACCGCCGTCACCGCTTACATGATGCCTTCGTGCACCGCTTGATAGACCGATCGTACCGTTGGCTGAAAACCAAGGCTGCGGGCAAGCGAGGCATCGATATGCTGGTACCAGGGGTTCTGCATCGCTTCAGATGACGGCGCCATCGTCTCGCCGAGGAGTTCAACCAGCTCGTAAATTGTCGTTGGCGCATCGTCAGAGATGTTGACGATGCGACCGTCGAACACGCCTGCCAGCGCCATCTCCATGGCGGTGGCGATGTCGCGATGGTGTATCGTGCTCATCCGATTGGCGGGGTGGAAGTCGAACAGATGGAGGAGCTTTGGCAGCATCTCCAAGTGGCCATCGGCATCACCATAAACGAACGGGAACCGAACGATCGACCAATTCAGCTCGCTCTCCCGAAGCAGTTTCTCGGCCGCGACCTTGCTGGCGGGATACGCCTGTTCCGGCTCGACGATATCGGTCTCGCGACCTGGGCGCGCCAAGTTTCTACCATAGACGTTGGAGGTGCTCGCCATGATGAAGCGGGCCTCAGGAGCATGTTCCTGTGCCGCGGCGATCAGGCTGCGCGTGCCCTCCAGATTGCTTTTCCAGATCAGATCGGTGTCCTGCGTGCGAAACACCGCTGCGAGGTGAATGATCGCCGAAGCACCAGCGACGGCGTCCGCCAGCGACGCGGAATTGAAAAGATCGCCTTCCACCGCCGTCACGCCTGCCGGAGCGGCCTTTCCGGCGCGCACCAGGGCGCGACAATCCTCGCCCCTTTCGACGAGGCGCGGCAACAGGCGAGCGCCTAGCAGTCCGGTGGCACCGGTCACGAGGATAGTCATGCCTTGCTTCCTTTCGATCCTTGTTGAAGTTGCTCAGTCGCGGTTTTCAGCACCCGCACCGTCGTTTCGATGTCGGCATCGGAGAAAACGTCGAAAGCAACGTCGCGGATGAAGGTGAGGTCTGGCAGCTTCTCCCACAGCGTGGCTCCTGCCGCTGTCAGGCGCAGTTCTTTCCGGCGATGATCGACCGCGTCCGGAGCCTGCTCGACCAAGCCCTTTCGAACGAGGTTTGTGACGACGATGCTCACCGTCGCGCGTTCGATTTGGAGTAATCCGACGAGGTCGCGCTGCATCGTCGGCCCGACATGGACCAATTGATGCAAGATGTACCATTGCGTCGCGCCAAGCCCGTAGGGCCGTAGCGCTTCGTCCATCATCTGACGCCCCGCGAGGTAGCATCGCTTTGCCCAATGCCCCACTGAGGCGTGATCGACCATCTTGTTTGCCGTCAAACAACAACGTTTGCTACCAAACAAACTGTCAAGGGTGATCGCCCGGCAGGAGAGCGCTCACGTCATTGGACGGATATCTGGTTCGGCGAAGCGATGGCCGCGAGCCTGCCTTGCCTGCGCAAACGGAGGATTTGGGCTGTCAGGCCAACGATGAGCATGACCAAAAGGCTGGCTTGAGAACCGAGAAGAAGTGGTGAGTTCAGGTCCGTAACCAGGGGATGGCCGTCCGGAACGCGGCGCAGAGTTTCCGTAACGGTCGGCACCATGAGTAGAAACGCGGTGAGGCTGAGGAAAATCGTTTCGAGGTACAAAGCTGCACGCCCGAAGCTCGAAATACGGCCTACACCGTATCCGGCGAGTAGCAGCAGGATCGTGACCGCGCCAATCCCGTAGCTCACCGGCTTATGCGCGACGAGGAACACCGTGATCGCGCCGATCAGCATCGAGGCGAAATAGCCGATACCGGCAGTTGACCGAGGCACAATTCGTCCATGGCGAGCGAACATATAGATTGCCAGCGGAATCGCGGGCAAGCTGCCGAGTGTGTGCACCCAGCCGATAGGTGAGATTCCAAACATCTCAAGTCTCCTTCTACCTACTAATAGGTAGCCTTGGCGATAGAGTTTAGCTGCGGGAGGTGCCACGTGCCCACGGCCCCATTCATTCATTGCCGAACAGCAACAAGCCTTTCCATCAAGGGCTCGGTGATGGTAGCGAATACGGTGGGATCGCCATAAGCCCTTGCCGAAAGCATGGCGCCATGGACCGTCGCGATGAAGGTTTCCGCTTCAGATCGAGCAGTGCCAGACAGTGTGAGAGTGCCCTGCTTGGCGCCTTGCTCCATCACCGAAATCAACCACGCCGAGAAGGCGCGGAAATAGGCTCGGACTTCCAGCCCGATCTCCGGCGGCAGCACCGGTATTTCCGTGGCAAGCAATGCGCACACGCAAAATGGCCTTGTCCCATCGCCGATGCAGGCAGTCCAATATTCCGTGTAGGCGCGAAGCTGATCGACCGGCTCCAGAAGCGCAAGCTGCCCGAATGCCGCTTCTGCCTCCTCGCGATAACGCGCCACGAGCGTCCGAACCAGATCGACCTTGCTGGGGAAATGATGATGAATGCTCGCCTTGCGAATGCCGACGACTTCAGAGATGTCGGCGTAGCTGAAGCCGTTATAGCCACCGGCAACGATGAGCGAGCGGGCGCATTGAAGAATATCGTCAGAAGTGCTTGTCAGATTGGTCATGTATGTTTGTCTACCTTCTAGTAGGTAGCATGTCAAGCGGGCCTATTTATGCACTGCCGCGCCGCAAACAGCGCCCAGCAAGCGAGAGGCCTTGCTTCACGCCGAGATCACAAAATGGCCATCGAGATTTCTACCAGGCGAGTGACCTCGGCCCAGCAGCAGCACCTATTCCCGCTACAATGAGCACGGCCACCATGTACCACAGGGCGACGAAGGCGGCGCCGTCGTTCGTGCAGGCTACGGTATAGGCGAGTGCGCCGATAGCGCCGGCGAGCAGTCCGGCGAAGAAGCCGGCTCGACGAAGGCGGGTAGGTATGCCGCGTCGCATGATGATAAGAACCAGTGTCAGCGCCGGCAGGGAGGCGAGGATGATCGTCCCCACGCAGATGAACGCCGATGCCGGCGGGCGTGCCCCGAGCAACGGGAGGCCGGAGCGGCCGGCAAGCGCGCTCACAAGCAGGAACAGCATGGCGGGCGCCAGCGCGAGGGCCGGCTTCGGCGCCATTCCTGGGGTCGCGGCGGCGCGGACCAAAAACAGGCCACCACCCGCCAGCAGCAGCATTGCCGTCGCCTTGAACAGGAAGATCCAGCTCCCGAGGACCGCCGGCAGGTCGGGGCGGAGCCCGACCAGCGCGAGAACGACCGCAAGCGAGGCTGGAATTGCGACGATAGCGATGACAGGAAATGCCACGGCGGGAGAAAGACGGCTGGAGCCGGAACAGCCGGCCTCGCGCGCCAGACGGCGCACCAGATCGTCGGTTGCCGACCGGCCGCTTGTTGCGTCATGCGTCATTCTCCGTCCTCCTGCTGCGCCATGGCCATCAGCCTCTTCAACGATCGGTGGAAAGCCACGCGGACGGCGTCCTCGGTGGTTCCGAGGCGATCGGCGGCCTCGCGATGCGATGTCCCCTCGATGGCGATCGCCCGCACCGCCGCCTGCTGCCCTGCGGGAAGTTCCGATATGAGCCTCTCGACATCCATCGCCTCGTGGGCTTGGCCGGTATCGCCCGAGAAGAACATCGCTGACCATTCCTCCTCGGTCAGATTTACGCGCCCACGTGCCTGCCTGCGCAACCGCCGCATTGCGTCGATGGTCTTGTAGCGTGCGATCGCGTTCAGCCACGGGATCAGCGGCCGGGCCGCATCCCACTGGCTGCGTCTCGAATGGACCGCGATCAGCACCTCCTGCACCACGTCTTCCGCCTCGTCCGGGCCGAGGCCCATTCGGCATAGATGCGTCGCGATGATCCGGCGCATCACGGCGGCGAAGTCGCGGAGAAACGATTCATAGGCGACGGCATCGCCGCGCCGTTCCGCCAGCATGGCCCGGCTCCATATGATCTCACGCGCATTCATGTCGACCACTTCGTTCCCGGCTCCATGTTTGTTACGAGAGCAAGGCGTTATTTTCTTTGCGGATTGCACGGCGACATTGGCCAGTTCGTGTAACGCGGGTGCATGAGGAGGCGAAAGACCCGATCGAAAGGCACTGCGTTCCAGCGTGCCGGATCAACAGCCTAAGGATATTCGCCATGGTGAGTCGCCGTACCTTCTCGAAAGCCGTCCTCGCCGGGACCGCCACCTCCCTCGTCGCGTGGCGTTCTGCGGCCGCAGCCGGAACCGGCAAGCCGGTTGCTGCCCGCAACGTCGTGTTCGTCCACGGCCTATTCGCCGATGGCTCCAGCTGGAGCGAGGTCATCGCCCGGCTGCAGGCGAAGGGGCTGAACGCCACCTCAGTGCAGAACCCGCTGACGACGCTGCCCGAGGCTGTCGCCTCGGCCCGGCGCGTGCTGGCGCGGCAGGACGGGCCGACCGTGCTGGTCGGGCATTCTTTCGGCGGCATGATCGTGACCGAGGCGGGCGTGCATCCAAAGGTCTCAGCGCTGGTTTATGTCGCGGCCCGCGCTCCGGACGCGAACGAGGACTACGCGGCGCTGGCCAAAACATATCCCACGCCGCCGGCGAGCGCCGGCATCGTGTTCGATGGCGACGAGGGGCGCCTCGGCGAGGAAGCGTTCCTGCGCGACTTCGCCGGCGACCTGCCGGAGGCCAGGGCAAGAGTGCTCTACGCTACACAGCAGCCTTTCGACAAAGCTCTGGTGGCCGGCAAGGTGTCCCATGCGGCATGGCGCTCGAAGCCGAGCTTCTATGCCGTCTCGACTGAGGACCGCACCATCAACCCTGATCTGCAGCGCTTTATGGCCCGGCGCATGGAGGCGAAGACCATCGAGGTGCCGGCGAGCCACCTGTCGTTGATCTCCAGGCCCGATGATATCGCCGGACTGGTCCTCGAAGCCGCGGGACATACCGCATCAAGACGCTAAGAATTCGCACCGGCAGGCTCGACTGGGCGCCACGAAGGGAAACCCGCACTCGAGCCCCGAGGCGTTTCTCGCCGGGCCTTCCGATGACGTGGTGTTGATCCAGGGTTGGCTTCCGAACGGCAGCTTAGGAGGCGGAGTCGCCGAATAGCGGCCGTTCAGCAAATCCGCGCAGCAGGGTTTTTGCGATCTCTCGCGCCTTCGAGGCAAGCGCCTCATCCGGCAGTTCGCCGGCGGTCCAGAACGACAGAACCCCACGAAAGGCGAAGGCGAGCTGTTCCGGCAAACTGCGCAGCGCCTCTTGTCTGCTGGCCGCGATCAAGCCTTCGCCCGCTCCCAAGGCCAGCGACCACAAGGTTGTGGAATGCGCCAGGACCTTTCCGGGGGACGGGCCGGCCGTACCGATCCATCCCATCACGGCCCGGTTTATCTCCGGCTCCTCCAGCATCACCTCGACCGCCGTATCGATGGCCAACAGCACGCGGCCGGCGGCATCGGCTGGCGGTGACATCCCGGCAAAGCGCTGCGCCATCGTATCGATCCGCCGCCCCGAAAGGGCATGCATGATCGCGGCCTTGCTCCCGAACTGATTGAACGGCGTCGCGAAACTCACCCTGGCTTCGGCGGCGAGGTCGCGCATCGAGAAATCGGCCTTGCCCTGTCGGAGCAGTCGCTCCGCCGCATCAATGACACGCTGGCGAAGCGGCTCACCCCGCGTGGCGGTCGGAGCAACCTTGGTCTTGTTTGGTGTCATGCCGTTATATATATCATGATATAGTTTCAATCATAGCCTGGAGTTGAACCATGATTTCTACCTCTAAGACATTCCTCATCACCGGTGTCAGCTCCGGGCTGGGGAGAGCATTTGCCATAGGCGCGCTTGAAGCGGGCCATCAGGTGATCGGCACCGTGCGGCGGGAGGCCGACGCCGAGGCCTTCGCCGCGCTCGCGCCCGATCGCGCCCACCCGCTCTTGCTGGACGTGACCAATTTCGAGACGATCCCGGCGGCTGTCGCCGCGGCCGAACGGCAGGCGGGTCCAATCGACGTGCTGGTGAATAACGCCGGTTACGGTCATGAGGGCGTGCTGGAGGAGTCCTCCATGGACGATCTCCAGCGCCAGTTCGCCGCCAATGTCTTCGGGCCCGTCGCGATGATCAAGGCGGTGCTGCCGGGCATGCGCGAGCGGCGTCGCGGCCATATCATCAACGTCACGTCCATGGGCGGCTTCATCACCATGCCTGGGATCACCTTCTATTGCGGGAGCAAATTCGCGCTCGAAGGCATCTCCGAAGCGTTCGGCAAGGAAGTGGCAGGCTTTGGAATTCGGGTGACAGCGCTTGCTCCCGGCCAATTCCGCACGGATTGGGCCGGACGCTCGATGGATCGCACGCCGCGCAGCATCGCCGACTATGACGCGGTCATGGACCCGATCCGCGCCGCGCGACAGGCCAAGAGCGGCAACCAACCGGGCGATCCGGCCAAGGCCGCGCAGGCGTTGCTCGTGCTGGTCGATGCCCCGAACCCGCCGGTGCGGCTGTTCCTGGGCGACGACGCGCTGGGCCTGGTCGACCAGAAGCTCGACGCGATGCGCGCCGAAATCAGCGCGTGGGAGGAGCTTTCGCGCTCAACCAGCTTCGCATCATGAGCACTTGAAGTGCTTCGGCTGATGGAGACGCGCCGCGCGTCTTCATCAGTCTGCAAGGGGCCGTCGGCCGACCTGCCGCCCTCAGGTGAAGTCCCAGAAAGGAAAGAAAATGAGTAGCGCCCACCAAAGCCTGGAAGCCAGACTGCGCACTATCGAAGACAAGCTCGCGATCTACGATCTTCTGGCTTCGCATCCGCCCAGTGCGGATACCGGAAGCGCGGACTATACCATCTCAGCTTACCGCGAAGACGGCGTGTTCGACCGCGGTCCCACACTGGACGGGGCGCAAGGTTCCGAGGCGATCGCCGCGTTCATTCAGCGACCGGAACATTACGCCGCCATTCGCAGCGGCCTGGCGCATTTTGTCGGCCTTCCGCTCGTCGATCTCAACGGCGACACCGCGACCGCGACTTCCTATCTGATGATCATTCATCTCGATCACGAAGGCGATCCGCGCGACCTGCCCAACCACGGCGCGTCGACCGGCTATCGCATCCACCGCGCCGTCGTGAACCGGTGGGAGCTTGAACGGCGGGATGGTCGCTGGGTTATTGCCCGGCGCACGCTTCTGCCCGTCGACGGTAGCGATCCGCACCTTGCGTTGCTGCGCCAAAGCTTGTGCGAAATGTACGATCTTCCCTTTGATGAAACCAATCCGCTGGGCGAAGGCGAATCGCCCCTAAACTAACTGCAAACCGCCGAGCAGAAGGTCGACCATCCGAACTGCTTGCTGTTTCCAGTTCTTGCTGGGCCGAACGTGGGCCACGCCAGAGAGAGCGCGAAGCAAATCGTGCGGATCGATATCGTCCCGAAACACGCCGGCTGCAACTCCACGCGAGACGAGCGCCTTGACGGGCACATCGAGGCGGTGCGGGGTTTTGCTGTAGATGGGCTCCGGTCCGCCGAGAAGGGTGTCCATGGCCGCGGCCATGCCGTGTTTGGCATCGAGAAACTCCACAAACAGCATCAGCCAGTCGCGGAGCGCGGCCACCGGCTCTTGCTCGCTCATCAACTCATCGGCTGCTTCGATGAGCTCGGTGACTTCCTGCTGATACACCTCCGAGATGAGTGCGTCGCGCGTCGGAAAATGGCGGTAGAGCGAGGCGATACTGACGCCTGCGTCGCGTGCGATGTGCTCGAGACCGACGCCTGGGCCGTTTTCGGCAAAGGCGCGCTTGGCCGCCTCGATCAATCTGAGTCGATTTCGCTCGCCGTCAGCGCGGGGGCGGCGCGTTGTCTTCGTAGTGTCGTCTTCCTTCAAGTCGAATAAGCCTCTTGATAAACGTAGGGTACCTACGCATACTAAGCGTAGTTACCCTTCGGTTTAACATAGGGCGCGGCCCTTTGGAACCAAGCTGATGCGACCGCGAGCGGAATCCGAGAGGGCAGCAGAAGAGGCGCTTTCAGAAGGTTCGATATCGCGGGTGCCTGAAAAGGCAAAATAGCCCGTGTGACGACATCCCTGGCGATCCTTCGTTCGGTCGCATGACCCGTGTGTGTGTGGGCGCCAGAGACATCTGTTGGATCATCAGTCTGCTCGGCTCGCTCCACATCGAATTGACCGTGGCGGCAGCGGAGAAGGTTTTGAGAAACCGACAAGACATCGCCGAAGAGAATGCGCGGCAATCATCTTGGGTCAGCAAACAAAAATAGATCAAGAGGCAAGGAATAGTTATGATTGACCAGACCCTTTCCACCTTACCACGCGCAGCCAAGGGCCGAGTTTGCCCACCGCCTAAGCTGACAGGCACGTTGAAGGCGGTGGCCGACGCAGTGACAATGTGGCCGGACGTTCAGGCCACGACGCATTGGCGTTTTGATGCTCCGGACCAGGTTGATGACGTGGACTTCTACGTCGGGCCGGATGAACTCGGTCATATTCACCTTGACGGCTCGATCCATTTGGCCACCAGCCCTCGGCTTGGAGCCGAGTTAGTCGCTGAAGGATTCGGGCAACCGTTCGCCTGGGCGCAGGGGTGGATCCTCGCGAGTGTAGACGGGCTCGGAGTGGAGAAGGGCGTCGCGCTGTTTCGGCGCAACTATGATCGGCTCCGGCCATCCAACAGACAAGCCGCAGCGGAAGATGTCCGGCAATCCTGATGTGTTGCCAATCCTCGTCGATGACAGCGCCATGAAAGGCGCTGTCGATCGCGGACTTTAATCTACCCAAGCCCTTGCCGATTACTCCGGCGAGCGTCTGCTTTTCTCAACAATCCGCTTTGCGAACCCGCGTCTCCTTTGAACGTGCCGCGTGTCGCGTGCCCGTACGAATTCGAAATCGCTCAAGGAGTCCGCCCGATGGCGACATCGCAAGTATCTCAGCCCCAAACAGGCGAGCCGTCGATTATAACGACGAGGCAACGTCTGATCGCCGTGCTTCTTCTCGGCACCAATTTCATGCTGTCGGTTGATTTCTCGATCCTCAACATCGCGCTGCCCGAGGTCGGGCGCGCGGTAGGTCTCGATCTTGTCAGCCTGCCCTGGGTCGCGACGGCCTTTGCGCTGCCGGCCGCTGGGCTGTCACTCCTCTTCGGGCGCCTCGCCGATCTCTACGGACGACGCCTCCTGTTTCTCCTGGGACTGGCGCTGCTTGCAGCGTCGTCCTTGATGGGCGGTCTGGCGACCGGACCGGTGACGCTTCTCGCCGCGCGTGCTCTCCAGGGCGTGGCAACCGCAATGACGGCGCCGGCTGCTCTGTCGCTGCTGATCACGGCATTTGCCGATGAACGTCAACGCGCGCGCGTGCTTGGTCTGAACGGCGCATTGCTTTCGGCCGGCTTCACGGTCGGCGCGCTGGCGGGCGGGATACTCGTCGGCGCATTGAGCTGGCACTGGACCTTCCTGATCAATGTGCCCTTCGCTGTTGTGATCCTCGCGTTGGCGCCGTTTGCCGTTCCGGCAGCTCACGCGCCCGAGGACGTGAAGCTCGACATCCCGGGCGCCGTCTCGGTCACGCTCGCACTCTTTGCCATCGTGTTCGGGATCACCGAGCGCTCACTGCCGGCATTGATTGTGGGAGCCATTCTTCTGGCGCTGTTCTTCTGGATCGAGCGCCGCGCGAAGGCCCCGTTGGTCGCACTGGAGATGCTGGCATTGCCGTCGGTGCGTTGGGGCAATCTGGCGCTGCTGATTGTCTTCGCGATGGAGGCCGGACTGATCTTCCTGGTCACGGTGTATCTCCAGGACACGCTGCATTTTGGTGCAATGACGACCGGCCTGATCTTTGGTGTTCCGGGGCTGGCGGCCGTCGCGGCGGGCGTTATCGCGGGCCGGATTATCGCTCGTCGCGGCGCGCGCCCCGTACTTCTGGTGGCAATGGCGGTTCAGGCGATCTTCACCGCGCCGCTGATCATGCTTGGCAACAGTCCATCCTGGCTTTGGCTGCTCATCCCTGCGCTGTTCATAGGCTTCTTCGGTCACATCACCGCCGTCGTCGCCGCCACGGTTGCGGCGACCTCGGAAGTGACGGATGAAAATGAAGGACTGGCCACCGGCCTTTTGAGCATGACTCAGCAGGTTGCGGTCACAGTCGGAATTCCGATTCTCGGCGCGGTCATGGCTCTGCGGGCCGATATTCTGTCCGGAATCCAACTCGCCTTTGTGGCGGACGTCATTCTCACGCTCGCGGTCGTGTTCATGGTGGCCGTTGGCCTGAAGCAAATGCGTACCGCGACCTTCACATCGTCTGCGGCCGAGTAGCGGCCGCGTTCCGGCAAGTTTTTGCGGCCCCTGCTTCGAGGCGCCGCAAGGGTGGTGTTGTGCTGCGGGGCGGCGGGAACCGCGCTGCATATCGCATCAAATTCCAGGCCCTCGAAAGCCCGTCGGCGTCATTGAACTTGATAAGCGTAGTATGACTACGTATAATAAACGTAGCCCGCCTCCGGTATGGAACTGAGCAGTGCAGTTTTCAAGCCGACGTTGCGCAGGAGGAGCTAGCGCATTGATGGAGCGACCATTTCATACCGCAAAGAAAGCAGCCAATGGCGGCCTTCTTTCATCGCCAACGCTGAACAGCAAACGCGAAGGGGCTCGTGACACAGCCGTCGTTGTAGGTGCTTCACTCGCCGGACTGATGAGCGCCCTGGCGCTGTCGAGGCTCGGATTGCATGTGACGGTACTGGAGCGCTCGGATCGCAAGTCACGCACCGGCGCCGCCCTGGAGGTCAGCGATGGGCTTCTCGAACGTCTGACCGGCCGACATGCGAATGCTGGGGCAAACGTTCTCCCGACGGGCGCGCAGGCTTGGACCGATGTGCATGCCGGTTTGCACGCTGCGGCGGAGGCCGATCCCAATATCTGTATTCGATCACCGTTTCGCGTGGCGCTCGTGGATCAAGACGAGCGCGGCGCATGGGTGGTGGCGGAAGATGGCCAAGCCGTCAGCGGCGACATCGTCGTCGGCGCCGATGGTCATGCCAGTGTCGTCCGTCGCCACGTCGCGCCCGAGAAACCCGATGCCAAATTTGCCGGCTACCTGATCTGGCTTGGCCTCGTTGATGAGCATCTGATCCGGTCGAGGCCGTGGCCGTCGCAACTCGCGATCCTTTACGAGCGGGACTATTGCCTCAATGCCTACTATCTCCCCGGAGCGGGCGGCACGTTCGCCGCAGGAAAGCGGCGGATTGGCTGGGGTTGGTATGACGCCGGCCAAAACGACCTGCTGCGTACATCCGGCTGCCTTGTCGGCCACGTCGTCCAGCGCACAATCCGGCCGGATCAGATTCCGGGCTCAACGTTTGAGAAATTGGCTGCCGAAGCACGGCAGATTTGGCCCGATCCTTGGCGCGAAGCCATCCTTCACTGCATCGAACGGCGCGAGGTGATCGGGACGCCGGTCGCCGAATACATGCCAGAGCGCCTGGTACGCGGGCGCGTATGCCTAGTTGGCGATGCCGCCCACGTACCTTCGCCCATGACCGGCAGAGGATTCGCCGCGTCGGCACAGGACGCACTTGCGCTTGCTGAGGCGCTCGAACGCGAGATGTCCGCGAATGACGTGGCGGATGCGCTCGGCCGCTACGAGGAAAAGCGGCTCAAGGCCGCCCGGGACCTCGTCCTTTCCGGGCGGAGCTTTAGCCATTCCTTTGCGCGCAATTAGGAGGCGATTTGATGCCTACACAAGTACACATAGAGGGGCAGGGCTCGCCTTCGTCGACAAGCCGATTTGGTTGTTTGGTTCGCGGCCGGAGGCTGAGGCGATGACCGATGATGCCTCAAGCATTCGCGCTGATACTCCGGTTCAGGATATTGCGCCTGCACGGCGGTTGCGCCGCGCGCGCCTGCTCGCGCTCTTTGCTCTGGGGACGACGTGTCTCGCCGCGTGGCTGCTCAGCTCGCAATTCGGGCGAGGATCGGACTCGACGGTCGCGGCGCCCGAACCGACCGTCCAGGTCGCACTGCCTCTCCAAAGAGAGGTGGACGAATGGGACACATATATCGGTAGATTCGAGCCCAGCCGAACGGTTCAGGTTCGGCCGCGCGTTTCGGGCCAGGTGATCGGCGTCCATTTCCGCGATGGCGCCATCGTGCAGCGGGGACAACTGCTTTTCACCATCGATCCGCGCCCGTTTGAGGCAGCCCTCGCGCAGGCGCGCGCCGAGTTGGCGAGAGCGCGCAGCGACCTGGAGCTTGCCAGTACCCAGGCAGAGAGGGCTGCACGCCTTCGACCTTCCGAGGCCATAGCTCAAAGCGAGGCCGACGATCGGAATGCGAGGGTCAGGGCAACCACGGCCGCCGTGCAAGCGGCCGAGGCGCTCGTTCGCGCTCGCGCGCTCGACGTGGAGTTCACCGAGGTCCGCGCCCCGATCGCAGGGCGGATATCCGACCGGCGGGTTGATGAGGGCAACCAGGTGACTGCTGCGACGGGAACCGGCAGCACGCTGCTGACCACGATCAATGCAATCGATCCGATCTACTTTTCATTCAACAGCTCCGAAGCGCTATACCTAAAGACTAAGCGCGCACGGGAAAGCGGTGCCCAAGCGTCGTCGGTGGAGATCCGCTTGCAGGATGAGGCGGCGTATCGCTGGCGCGGCACGCTCGACTTCACCGACAATGGACTCGACGCACGTTCGGGGACGATCCGGGGGCGCGCCACGATCGCCAACCCCAATCTTTTCCTCACTCCCGGCATGTTCGGCGACATGCGGCTCGCAAGTGCCGGTAGGCAAAGGGCCTTGCTCACGCCACAGCCGCTCGATCGTCCACTCAGGGCTGATGCGCTCGACGAGCACCAGATCGTCGCCTGCCTCGACGAAGCCTTCCTCGATCACGCGATAGTACCACCCAGTCCGGCCGCTCGCCTGGACGCGAAACGCCATGTCCGGCACGCCGAAGCGGAGGTTTAGCTTCCAGCACCGCTGCCGGCCCTGGCTCACCTGGATCAGCGCGCCGCCTGCGCGGAACGTGTCGCCGATCGCGATCTGAGCCTCGCTGAGGCCGGTGGTCGAGAGATTCTCGCCGAACGCGCCCGGCCGCGTGAGCACGTCGCGCGCGCCGATCGCCTCGCGCCACGGGGCATAGTGCTCGAAGGCGTAGTGATGCACCGCCTTCTCGGGGCCGCCGTGGTGCTTGCGATCGCCTTGCTCGTCGCCCGTGAAGCCTTCGCGCCCAAGCCAGGTGCGGCCCGCCACCGGGCGCTTATCGATGCCGCTCGGCGCGGCACGCGGCCCGAACGGCTTGGCGGGGCCGGTCAGGAGCCGATCAATCCGGGTCACGGTCGCGACCTTCAGCGCATAGGCTGGCAGCGCCGGCCGGCCTTAGCGGCCGGAGCTCGATTGGCGCCTGGAACGCACCAAGTTCCCCGAACGGGGCAGGGCAGATCGCAACGGCGGCCGGCAACGACATCGAACCTCCTGACTCAGCATCAGCGTGCATCCCGGAGATGCAATAGCCGAGCGGCCGGACTACTTATAAGGGCCAGTTTCTGGATTGCAGGTAGTCCGGCTTATGGCCCAATCACTTCCCTTCCAGATCGAGGACGAGGCGGGGACGCCGCTCTTCATGCGGATCGCCCATGCGATCATCCGGGATATCGAGCGTGGCCGCCTTCGGGCGGTCGCCAACTCGCCGGCGGCGCTCAAGAGCATGTGGGGCGCCTTCGGCGCGCTCGGGGAGGGCCGAATCGGCCCGAAGCTCGGCGAGCAGATCGCGGTGGCGATCGCGGACTGCAACGCGTGCCAATACTGTCTGTCCGCCCACACGGCGCTGGGCCGCAAGGCGGGCGCGACCGCCGATGAAATGACGGAAGCCCAGGCCGGCCGCGTGACGGACCCGAGGATGGCCGCGGCGCTCACCTTCGCACTCAAGGTCGTCGAGAACCGGGCGAAGGTCTCGGGCGAGGAAGTGGAGGCGCTCCGCAAGGCTGGGCTCGACGACGGCGAGATCGTCGAGATCCTCGCGCATGTCGCCCTCGACGTGCCGCTTGATTTCCCGGCCGTCCAGCTCCGCAAGGTCGCCTGACCGGATGCGGGCTCCGGTACCCCCGGAGCCCGCGTTTCTCGCCGATTTCGGAGCCGTGGCCGGCAAGAAGGCTCACCGGGAGCGGCGGATGGCCCTGATCTTCCCGCTTTCTCCGCCTCCGCAGAAAAGCTGCGCGCCGCCATCGGATTCGAGGCCCGACACGCCCAGCCCGGCCGGCATGTCGAGTCTTTCCAGGACCTCACCCGTTCCAGGATCGACCCGCCTCACATCGCTCCCGTCGCTGTCCCAGGTGCCGTGCCAGAGCTCGCCGTCGATCCAGGTGACGCCAGTGACGAAGCGGTTGGACTCGATGGTGCGAAGGATCGCTCCGGTCCGGGGATCGACCTGATGGATCTTCCGGCCCCGATGCTGCCCCACCCAGAGCGTCCCTTCGGCCCAGGCGAGCCCTGAGTCATCGCCGCCGCCCGGCGCCGGGATCGTCGCCAGCACGCGCCCGGTTTCCGGGTCGATCTTCTGGATGCGATCCTCCGCGATCTGATACAGGTGCTGGCCATCGAAGGCCGTTCCCGCATGCGCGGCGACATCAATCACGCGCAGCACCTGCCCATTCGCCGGATCGAGGGCGTTCAGCCGGTCGCCGGACGCGAACCAGATATGGCGGCCGTCGAACGTGACCCCATGCACCTGGTCGATACCCGGAAAGGGCCCATAATCACGGAGGATTTCGGCTTCGGATCGTTTCATGCCTCCCTCCTAGCCACCGGGGAGCGGGCCGGGGAGTAACAAGGTTGTCGTGAATCCCGGCAAGGGCGGGGTCATCCAGCGACGCGCCCGCCCGCGGCCATAGGATTGCACCTTGCCTGCGGCCGCAAGCGCGTCGAGGGCCCGCTGCACCGTCCGCTGGCTCGCCCCCAGCGCCAGCGCCAGGGCGGAGCTCGACCACCCTTCACCATCGGCCAGGAAGGCCAGCACCGCCGCATGCTCCTCCTCGACGGGCCGCGCCAGCACGACGATCTCGGTCGCGTGGCGCGGTGCCAGCGCAAACCCTTGCTTCGTCGCGCTCACGCTGGCCAGCCTTCGGAGGGCCGCGCGAAGGCGCCCGATCTCCACGCGCAGGCGTGCGCGGTGCGATTCATCGGCGTGCTTCGCTCGGAAGGCTCGCCTGATGAGCGCATCCCTTGGCACGTCCCCGGGCCATGCCTCGCCCAGCGCGCGTGCGAGCGCGAACAGCACCGGGCGCCTTGCGAGCGAGACCACCGTGCTTGCGTCACGTATGGCATAACGGCACGCGTCCACGACAAGCGCCTTCGAGGTCAGCAGCGCTTCGACATCCTCGAGCAGGAGGAAGCGCTCGTTGCCACGCGCGATCAGGCGCGCCGCGGGCGTATTCAGGACGAGGGACGCGTTTTCGACCTCCGCCGCCAATGCCGGGATACCTGCGTTGCGCGCGGCGCACCCGGCCCGGGCGAGTGCTGCGCGCGCCGCCTTCGTCCGAAGGCGCCGCGTCGCGATCCCCGCGGCGATCAGTTCGCACGCCACCTGGAGGGCAGGCGGGAAGGGCGCAAAGTCGATCCCGGCGAGGGCATGCTCGGCCTCGTCGAGATGGCCGATCAGAAGCAGGCGCCGGGCCGCGAGATTCCGCGCATGTGCGGCGTTCACGCGGTCACCATGCGCGTCGAGTGTCGCCCGTGCCGCGTCGAGCGCCTGCGCGGGCCAGCCCAGGTCACGGGAGACGAGTGCGATCTCGGCTTCGGCGACGACACACCGCGCGCGGGCGACCGCCTCCTTCGGGCCAAAGGCACGCGCCGCACTTCGCAGGAGAGCCTTCGCGCGAAGGAAATCCCCGAGCTGCGCCATGGCGATGCCCCGAAGCGCCAGGGCGGGCGCGTCGTCGCGCAGGGCAATCCGATTCAAGGCGCCCAGGGGGTCGCCCGCCGCGAGCGCACGCGCGGCGGCGCTGATCAGCGAGTCCATCGGAATCCCGCCAAACTTGTCACTCCCACCCTGCGGCGACCGGGCCGAATCTATCTCACGGCCACCGAACGCCAACAGGGAGAGGAAGAATGACGGGACACAAGACGGGCACCCGCGAGGAGTGGATAGCGGCCCGGCTCAAGCTGCTCCAGGCGGAGAAGGAACTCACGCGGCGCAGCGACGAGCTGGCGCGGTGGCGGCAGGAACTGCCATGGGTCCGCATCGACAAGGCGTATCGCTTCGAGACCGATGAGGGGAGTGCTTCATTGGCGGAGCTCTTCCGGGGTCGCTCGCAGCTCCTCGTCTATCACTTCATGTTCGGGCCCGACTATACGGCGGGCTGCCCCTCCTGCTCGATGATCGCAGACGGCTTCAACGGTTTCGCGGTTCACCTGGCCAACCATGACGTGATGCTCTGGGCCGTCTCGCGGGCACCGCTCGCGACCTTGCAGGCCTACAAACGACGCATGGGCTGGAGCTTTCCGTGGGCGTCCTCGCAGGCCAGCGACTTCAATGCCGACTTCAACGTCTGGTTCACGGAGCAGCAGCAGCGCGCCGGGGACGTCGAATACAACTACCGGCGCGAGCCCGTGTTTGAATGGCGTTCGGGTGAGGAGGGCGGCGGCCAGTGGGCGGAGAGCAGGTTTGCCGCCATGTGCGGCACCGATGCGCCCACCTACCAACGCGACAGGCCGGGCATGAGCGCTTTCGCGTTGGAGGATGGTATCGTCTATCACACCTATTCCACCTATGCGCGCGGGCTGGACGGCCTCTGGGGCGCCTATCAGTGGCTCGACCGTGCGCCCAAAGGGCGGAATGAGGCGGGCGTCTGGTGGCGCCGCCACGACGAGTACGCCGATGGCTGACACCGTGATGCCCCGCCACCCGGCCAGCGCGAAGACAAGCGATCCGGACGGCCGCGGAGCCGTCAGGATGATGGCTTCCCCACGTGAGATGGCTACTCTCGGCGCAGCGGACTGGCTGTCTCTTGCGGCCGCGCCGACCTTCGCCGCCATGGTGCTGCTGACCGCTGTCCCTGGTGGCGGTATGCCGGAGGGGCTCTGCGCACCGGCGCTGGGCGCTTCAATGCTCAGCGGAATGGCTCCGATGTACGGGTTGATGGCCGCCTTCCATTTGGCGCCCTGGCTGAAGCTGATCTCCGGCTGGCGAAATGGTGCTGCTGGCTTCCGGGCTTTCCGTCCCGGGCCCTGATGGCGAATGAACGGCGCGGGCGTCCAGGAGCGCCAGCGCCGCGCAGCATCCGGGCTTTCGCGCGGCTGACCGGCTGGATCTCGCACGAACGGCGGTCAGCCGATGCATCCGGCCTCTGAAGGATCGTGCGCGGCGGCGTCAGGGCAGGCAGCCCAGCCCGGCCAATGTTGCCGCCACAGCCTTGTCCAGCGGCGTATGCGGCTCGGTGCCGAGCAAGGCCGTGAGCCGCCGATTGTCCAGCCGGACGGGATGGCGCCAGAAGGGGCGGATTTCCCGCATCTCGCGCAGGCTCTCCGAGAAGGGCGCGGCAAGGTGCGTGAGCCACCACGGGAAGGACAGAACCGGCAGCCTCGGCCGCCCCGCCGCGCGGGCGATGGCGGCGATCATCTGCCGCCCGTCCGCATCCCAATGGCCGCTGAACTGCAGGCGTTCGAAGGGCCGCAGGCTTGCCTCCCGTTCCAGCAGCGCGGCAAAGGCAGCGGCGAGGTCGGGCAGATAGGCATAGCTGTGGCCCACCCCCCTCCGGCCCGGGTTCAGTACGAAGCGCAAGGGCCGGCCACGCCGCACCATGGCCTGCGCGAACCAACTCGACCCCGGGCGCGGCCCGAAGAAATCCCCCGCGCGCAGCACCAAGCTGCGGACCCCTGCCTGCGCGGCCGCCTCCAGGCGCCGCTCCAGCGCCACCCGGATCATTCCCTTGCGCCCCTTCGGCGCTTGTGGCGTGTCTTCGCTGATCATCGGCTCCGTCGCGGGATTGAAGTTGTAGATCGTGCCGGGCAGCGCGACCCGGGCGCCGCTCGCCTCCGCCGCGGCGATGCTGTTCTCCAGCATCGGCAGGACGAGATGGCTCCAGCCGCGATAGCCGGGCGGGTTGACGGCGTGGACCAGCGCATCCGCACCGGCAGCGGCCTCCACCACGGCTGCCCGCTGCAGGGCATCGCCGCCGATCCATTGCGGGGCCGCGCCGCGGTCCCGCCAATGGCGGGCAGCCCTGGCCGGATCGCGCACCAGGGCGCGAACCTGCCAGCCGCGCGCGATCAGCGCCTCCGAAACCGCTCCACCGATACCGCCCGTGGCGCCGAGGACCAGGGCGATCCGTCGCTGTCCGTCCTGCATGAACTGCACTCCCTTCTGTTGCGGAAGGGATGGGGTGGGTGGCATCTGCAGGGAATTGTCGAAAACCTGCTATCGGCTAGCATGAAATGAATGAGCGGACCCGCGCCCGACTGGGATGACCAGCGCGCCTTCCTGGCCGTGCTGGAGACCGGCAGCCTTTCGGGCGCGGCACGAAGGCTCGGCGTCGCGCAGCCCACCATCCGGCACCGCGTCGAGGCGCTGGAGCGCGCACTCGGACAGGCTCTCTTCACCCGCTCAACGAACGGGCTGGTGCCGACCGAGCTGGCCCAGCGGCTGGGCGCCCATGCGCGAGCCATGGACAGCGCCTCGGGGGCCTTCGTCCGCGCCGCATCCGCCGCGCCGGACAGGGTGGCGGGCAGCGTCCGCCTCAGCGCGGCGGAGATGGTGGGCGTCGAGGTGCTGCCGCCAATCCTGGCCGCCTTGCGCCGCCGGCACCCGGCCCTGGCGGTGGAACTGAGCCTCACCAATGCGGCGGAGGACGTGCTGGCGCAGGAGGTGGATATCGCGGTGCGGATGCACCGGCCCTCGCAGGCGGCGCTGGTGGCGCGACGCATCGGCACGGTGCGGATCGGCTTCTTCGCCCATCGCCGCTACGCCGAGCGGAGGGGCCTGCCGCGAAGCCGTGAGGAACTGGCCGGCTTCGACCTGATCGGCCCCGACCGCGCG
>Ga0180221_1000558_pt1 | contig 31637 bp, 41 predicted proteins | sample eDN5th37CKraftMG_FD_151339 | JGI IMG/M metagenome (GOLD analysis project Ga0180221, IMG submission 151339) | Enriched Miracle-Growth compost microbial communities from Emeryville, California, USA - eDNA 5th pass 37_C Kraft MG (version 2) (version 2) ...
CTCCACGGCGAGCTCGACATGCGCACCCCCGCCGAGGTCGAGGAGGCGTACTACGCTGACCTCGAATCAGCCCAGCCGGCACTTGCCGGACAAGGCTCCCGATAGGAACGAAAGTCAGGCCGATTCACATACCCCCCTAGCGTATGCAAGCCGGTCGCCGACCGCTGCCGCCCGGCCTACGGTTCTTCGCAACCGACCCGATACGGGCCGACGAGAAGGAGGACTGAGATGACCATCGCAGATCAGATGCTCCGGACCCACCCGAAGGATCTGGGAGACCTCGATCAGGCGGCACTACTGGCCTGCATTCAGGCCTGCGTCGACTGCGCCCAGGCGTGCAGCGCGTGCGCCGACGCCTGTTTGAGCGAGGACATGATCGCCGACCTCACCAAGTGTGTGAGGACCAACCTCGACTGCGCGGACCTATGCGAGACAACCGGTCGCATCCTGTCGCGGCGCACCGGCTACGACGCGAACGTCACGCGAGCCACCCTGGAAGCCTGCCGCACCGCGTGCGCGGCCTGCGCCGACGAATGCGAACAGCACGCCGGCATGCACGAGCACTGCCGGGTGTGCGCGGAAGCCTGCCGGACGTGCGAGCAGGCCTGCGAGAAGCTGCTCGGCCTGCTGTGAGCGACCACACCCCGCACGAACGGGCCTCGCACACCGGCGGTGCGAAGAGCTACCTCCGCCTGCTCATCGCGCTGGCCCTGAGCCTGGTGGTGATGTACTTCTTCACGTTCGCACTGATCAACGTCGTCGGCGATCTCTACCTGAACATCAGCAACCTCTACATGGCCCTGATGATGGTGTTCCCGATGGGCATCATCATGATCGCGATCATGTGGCGCATGTTCCCGAACAAGCCGCTCAACATCGGGCTCATCGTCGCATTCGCCCTGCTCACGGTCGGCGCGTTCTTCATGGGAAGGGCCGCGACGTTCGTGGGAAATCAGCAGTTCCTGGACTCGATGATCCCCCACCACTCCCGAGCCATCCTGCTCTGCGAACAGTCGAACATCACCGACCCGGAGATCAAAGACCTCTGCGGCGAGATCGTCGAGTCCCAGCAACAAGAAATCGATCAGATGAAGGACATCCTGCAGCGGCTCGGGAACTAGACCGGCCCTGCTGGATCAGCGTCGGGCCGAGTCACCGCGGCTAGAGACTGCCGGGCGATCTCGAGCTCCTCGTTTGTGGGCACGACCAGGACGGCGGTCGGGGAGCGGGAGTCGGAGACCGTCCGCGCCTCCCGCCCCGCCGTCGCGCGGTTGCGCTCGTCGTCGAGGCGAATCCCGAGACGCTCCATGCCGGAGACGGCGGCGGCGCGGGTCGCCGGGGCATTCTCGCCGACACCGCCGGTGAACACGATCGCGTCGGCGCCGCCGAGCTGGCCGAGATAGGCGCCGAGGTAGTGCCGCAGCCGGTGGTGGTAGACCTCCAGCGCCGCGGTCGCGGCGGGATCACCGGCGACCGCGGCCGCGTGAATGTCCCGCATGTCCTCGGTGCCGGCCAACGCGCGCAAGCCGCTCTCGCGGGTCAGCAGCTCCTCGAGCTCGTCCCACCCGAGGCCCGCTCGGCCGAGGGCGATGAGCACTCCGGGATCGACGTCGCCGGCGCGGGTTCCCATGACGAGTCCTGCCAAGGGCGTCAGGCCCATCGAGGTGTCCACGGACCGCCCGCCGGCGATCGCGCAGGCGGAGGCGCCGTTGCCCAGATGGAAGACGATCAGCCGCAGCTCCGACAGCGGCCGCCCCAGCAGCTCGGCCGCCCGGGCGGAGACGTACTGGTAGGAGATGCCGTGGAACCCGTACCGGCGGATCCGATGCTGCCGGACGAGCTCCGCCGGCAGCGCGTAGACGGCGGCTGCCGCCGGGCCGGCGCCGGGTCATCCTCGGCACGCTCCTGTTCGTGCTCGGCTTCTCCGCTGTGTTCATCGCCTACGGCACCGCGTTCGGGGCGCTCGGCGTGTGGCTGACCCAATGGCAAGACCTCCTCATCCGCATCCTCGGGGCCGTAGTGATCCTCATGGCGCTGGTGATGGTCGGCCGGTTCTCGGTGTTCCAGCGAACCGTCAAACCGTCGTGGACGCCGGTTGCCGGGCTCGCCGGCGCTCCGCTGCTCGGTGTCGTGTTCGGCCTCGGCTGGACCCCCTGCATCGGCCCCACGCTGAGCGCCGTCGTCGCGCTGAGCCTCACCGGCGGCACGCCGTGGCGCGGCGCGCTGCTGGGCCTGGCCTACTGCCTCGGCATCGGCGTCCCCTTCCTGCTCCTCGCCTTCGGGTTCGGCTGGGCCAGCCGCGCCGTCGCCGTGCTCCGTCGGCACATCCGGGTCATCAACCTCGTCGGCGGCGCACTCCTCCTGATGCTCGGCCTCCTGATGCTCACCGGCGTGTGGGGCGAGGTGATCCGCACGATGCAGGGCTGGATCGGCTCTTACACGACGGTGGTTTGACCTCGCGTATATACAGCATCGGCTGTATAGTCATCCAATGCTGACCATAGCCTCGCGTGTCGACGTGATGAACCGTCTCGGCCGCGCAATGGCCGATCCCACCCGCTCCCGCATCCTGCTCAGCCTGCTCGCACGCCCCGGATACCCAGCCGAGCTCTCCCGCGACCTCGAGCTGACCCGCTCGAACGTGTCCAATCATCTCGCTTGCCTGCGTGGCTGCGGGATCGTGGTCGCCACGCCGGAGGGGCGGCAGACCCGGTACGAGATCGCCGACCCGCACCTCACGGCTGCGCTCACGGCGCTGGTCGACGTGACGCTCGCCGTCGACGAGAACGCACCGTGTCTCGACGCGGCCTGCACGGTGCCCGGCTGCTGTGGAACGGGGGCGCAGGCATGAGCGCCACGCTGACATCCGCGCGCCGCGCAACGCTGCACCGCCGCGTCCGGTTCATCGTCGGATTCACGATCACCTACAACGTCGTCGAAGCCATCGTTGCTGTCTGGGCCGGCATCCTCGCCTCCTCCGCGGCGCTGATCGGGTTCGGCCTCGACTCCGTCGTTGAGGTGCTCTCGGCTGCCGCGATTGCGTGGCAGTTCACGCGCAAGGATCCCGAGCGGTGGGAAAAGGTCACCGTCAAGGCGATCGGCATCGCGTTCTTCGCCCTCGCCGTCTACGTAACCGTCGACGCCATCCTGAGCCTCATCCAGGCGGAAGGGCTCGACCACAGCCCCTTCGGTCTCGGCATTACCGCATTGAGCTTGCTCATCATGCCGCTGCTGGCGTGGTTCGAGGTCCGCACCGGACGTGAGCTGGACTCCAAGAGTGTGATGGCCGATGCTAAGCAGCTCATCCTTTGCGTCTATCTCTCCGGAGCGGTGTTCATCGGCCTCATGCTCAATAGCCTGTTCGGCTGGTGGTGGGCCGACTCCGTCGCAGCGCTCGTTGTCGCGGTTCTCGCGATCCGTGAGGGCATCGAAGCATGGCGCGGCGACGTGGAATCCCCGTTCGAGGTGCTCGAAGACCTGGCAGATGACGATGACTACGCAGAGGAGAAGATCCGATGACACAGGGCCCATTCAGAGACGTCCCGATCGCGTGCACGCTCCCCACAATCGCGGAAGCCAAGGCGCAGGTGGAGAAGTGGCAGGCGTTCGACGCCGACTACGCGCTCTCCTCGGAACGCACCGACTCCGAGCTCGTCATCCATTACGCCAAGGTCGATGACTCGATCAGCCGGCTGCGAGACCTCGTCGAGGTCGAGCAACGCTGCTGCGCATTCGTGCAATGGGACATCGAGGAGAGCGACAACGACCTGCGTCTGATCGCGCGCGGCTCCGAGGAACAGCTCGCGGCTCTCAACGTGCCGATCCCGCAGCACTGACCTCACCACAGGTCAAGGCCGACGACAAGCGCCCTCACCCGATCAACGCCCGCCTCGAGACCGTCGCCAGCAACGGCCTGTTCAGACGCGCATTCGCCGGGCAGCGGTGCATCGTGCCGATGATCGGCTACTACGAATGGACCAGCGAGCTCGAGGCCGGCAAGCCCGTCAAGCAGCCGCACTTCATCCGCAGCGGCGATCGACAGAGGCTCGCCGCCGCCGGCCTGTGGGCGGCGCGCAAGGACCTCAGCGGCGCATGGACGATCAACTACGTCGTCCTCACCCGCACCGCCAAGGACGCCTCCGGCGAGATCCACAACCGCATGCCCGTGTTACTCACCGACGAGCTGCGCGACGACTGGCTGCATCCCGGCGCCCTGGCCGAGCTCGAAGGGATGCTCGGCCGGCTCAAGGACGCCTCCGGCGCCGAAGCGGCCACCCTCATCACCTACCCGGTGAGCCGCGCGGTGAACAACGTCCGCACCGCCCATGCCCTCGCCGCCAACGCCGGCGTCTCCGACATCCGCGCCGAGCTGCTGCCCGGCGACAAGGCCGCCGCGATCGAGGAGTTCTCCGCGACCAGGCGGACCGCGATGATCGGGGACGGCATCAACGACGCCCCCGCCCTCGCCGCCGCGGACGTCGGGATCGCCATGGGGGTCACCGGCTCCGACGCGGCGATCGAGTCCGCCTCGGTCGCCTTCACCGGCAACGACCTTCGGCTCATTCCAGCCGCCTTACAGCACGCACGCCGCGGTCGGCGCATCATGACCGGGAATATCGTGCTCTCCCTCGGCATCATCGTGGCCCTGTTCCCGCTCGCTCTGTTCGGGGTGCTCGGTCCTCGCCGGTGTCGTACTGGTCCATGAGATCGCGGAGGTGGTCGTGATCCTCAACGGCGTCCGCGCCTCGCGGCGGCGCCTGTCCGACCCCTGGCCGGACAAGCCGCTTCCACCCCGGCATAGCGTTCAGCGCTCTTTGCGGAAGTCAATGGAGCAGCCCTCGGAGTAACACGACCGAAACCGCACGGCGTCAGTGCACTGAGAAGGGCATCAGCAATTCAGGTTGAGCGGGACGTCGCCGTCTTCGTCGTTGGCGAGGGTGCCTTCGTGGGGTTCCGGGAGGTGCGGGGCTCTCTCTGCAGGACGAGCAGCGCGGCCCATCCGATGAGGCCCAGCGTGGTGAAGATGTCGGCGACGTTGAAGACGGCGAACCATTCAACCGCGATGAAATCTACGACTTCCCCGGTCAACGGCGCTCCGTCGGCGCGGGTAGTTCGATCCCAAAGATTGCCGATCGCACCGCCTGCGGCGAGCGACAGAAGGGCGGTGGCAACCATACTTCGGCCCCGAGCCGCACGCATGAGTATCCAGACCAGCAGCCCAGCGGTTAGAGCCATGATGGCAACGACCAGCGGCGCCCCCACGCCGCCGCCGATTCCGAAGGCGACACCGCTGTTGTACACCAACCGCAGGCTCGCGCCCAGGCCCAACGCGACTTCCTGCCCCTCGCCCAGCTGGGCGATAGCCCAGGTCTTCGTGACCTGATCGATCGCGAATGCCGCAGCGACCGTCCCTAACGCTACGCCAACTCGTGCCACCGTTTTCATGTCAGAACCTGCAGGAGACGCACAATGACACCGGATTCAATGAGGATGTAGAGGCCGAGTCCAATGAAGACTGCGGGGACAAGCCAGTGCTCGATCTTTTCGAGGGCCTCGGTGACGGTCTTGTTGGTGCCCACGAAACGCGCAATGACGCACCACACGGCGACGAGGGCCAGAAAGACCAAGATCGTCACGATGGTGTCCAGTATCGGAATGGTGCGGAACACCGGCGTGTAGAGCGAGATGTTGTCCGCCCCATTGGCGATGGTGATTCCCGCTACGCCGAGTAGCCCACCTGCGCGGATGGCGTTCTCGCTCTCATCGTCGTCCTCCCCGCGCCGTCGAAGCGTGCGGATCAGGCCATAGAGACCGATCGCCAGGGGAATCAGCCCCAGGAACCCCACCCACTCGTCTGGAACGAGGGTCAGGCCAGCAGCGGCGGCGACGCTGATCGCCACGAGTGTGATGAACCCGAGGTACTGGCCTGCGACGACCTTCCACCCAGGCAACGCTCCCCGGCTCGCAGCGAGGAACAGAACCGTCAGCACAACGATGTCATCAATGTTCGTGGCGGCGAACAACCCGATCGCCGCCAGGACCGTCCCGATCACTGGGCATCACGTCCGTAAGTCGCACACAGGTCGACCTTGTAGCCGGTATTTGCGAGGGCTCGTTCCGCCATTGCCAAAATCTCGATGACTTCCGGCGTAGCAACGGAGTAAAAGTTCTGCCGCCCTTCAACGCGGGCGACAACCAGGCCGCAATCGCGAAGGCACGCCACATGCTCGGACACCGTCGATTGCGCCAACCCAAGCTCCTCGGTCAGATCCCTCACCCGAGCCTCACCCCTACTCAACCGACGCAAGATCGACAAGCGGCTCTGGTCGGCCAGCGAGCGGAAAAGTGAAACCGCGGCAGTGAGGCCCGCGTCGATCATCGTCATACGCCGATCATATCGCCAAACGCCGATGATCGAAGCCAACGAGGTTCGCCGGCACCCTCCGAGACTGAGCTTCTTCATGCGGCGGCGGCGGCCTTCGCTCCGTCAGCAGCTTCGGCTAGCGTGCAGCTAGTCCAGCGGGCCGCATTCCCTGATCCGCCGCCTGCCTGGTAGGGCCGGAGCGGGATCTGATGCTCGCTTCGGCCCGCCCACCGCTCAGCGGCCGCGGTCGATCGGGCGACCCGGCTTCACCTTCGTTCTGGCGCGCGGCGACTTCGGCCGCGCGCCGCGGATCGCCTCGTTCGGGTGGCGCGCCTGGTCGACGTCGGCCTGCTTCCAGGCGGCCGCGGCCACCGGCTCCCCCGCCTGGTTGATCCGATCGGCGTGCTCCTCGCGGCGCACCGCCGAGTCCCACTCGACCTCGGCATGCTCCTCGAGCGCGGCCGCCTCGTCACGCAGCTCGCGCGCGCCGCGGCCGTCTGCGGCGTCGGCCTGCAGCTCGAGCACGTCCGCCCTGATCGCCCTGCTGACCGCGGCCGAGAACACCGGCTAAACTCGGTCCTGACCTAACATGAGGGTTATTCCGATAATCGACGTTATGTCAGTTCCTTGGCTGCGCGCCCGGTTTCGTCCGCTCCTCGCACCTTGTGACCGGCGCCGGGTCGAGCCGGGAAGAACGCCCGTACTGCGAGCCAGCCGACCATGCCCCCGATGACTTGCGCGACGATGTAGCCCGGTGCCGCGCCCGGCGCGATCCCGGCGAAGGTGTCGGTGAACATGCGGCCAATGGTGATGGCCGGGTTGGCGAAGCTGGTCGACGAGGTGAAGAAGTAGGCGGCGCCGATGTAGGCGCCCACGGCGGGGGCGATCGCCACGGTACGCCCGGTGCGCACCAGGGCGAAGATCACGAGCACGAGCCCTGCGGTCGCGACGACTTCGGCGAGGAGGTGCGGGCCGGTGAGCCGGTCGGTGGTGCTCCATGCCACAGCCGGCTCCGCGAACATGAGATTGGCGAGGACGGCTCCGGCGATGCAGCCGGCGACCTGCGCGGGCACGTAGCGGGCGACGTCGGCCCAGGGTCGGTGTCCGAGGGCGGCGTCGACGGCGGAGACGACCGGGTTGAAGTGCGCGCCCGAGACGGGGGCGAATACGAGGATCAGCACGGCCAGGCCGAACGCGGTGGTCAGCGCGTTCTCGAGCAGCTGCAGGCCGGTGTCCGCCGGCGAGAGCCGCTGGGCGGCGATGCCGGAGCCGACGACCACGGCGGCCAGGAGGCCGCTGCCGACGAACTCGCCGGCGAGCCGCCGCAGGGTGGTCGCTCTCACGTCGTGACGAGCAGCTGGGAGAGCCGGTCGAGGGCGCCGGGTACGAGCTTGTAGTACGCCCAAGTGCCGCGCTTGGACCGGCTGAGGAAGCCGGCCTCGGTGAGGATCTTCAAGTGGTGCGAGACGGTCGGCTGGGATAGCCCGATCGGATCGGTGAGGTCGCAGACGCACGCCTCCTCCCCCGCGGCCGCGGCGACGATCGACAGCAGCCGCAGCCGTGTCGGGTCGGCGAGGGCCTTGATGGTGTGCGCCAGCTGCTCGGCCTGCTCGAGGTCGAGCGTGTCGCGGACCAGCGGCGTGCAGCACGCGGCCGCGTCGATCGCGGGGGCGGTCTCGAGCGTGGTCATGTCGTCGAGCCTATCCGAATATTGACAATCTTCGATATAGGCGAGCAGACTGAACATCGACAAACTTCGATGCCCTTGGAGGCTTCCATGACGCTCATCGAGCTCACTCCCCCGCCAACGCGCAGCGAGCGGCTGGCGACCCTTCCGGTGGCGATCATCGGCGCTGGCCCGATCGGCCTCGCGGCGGCCGCGAACCTGGTGGAGCGCGGCATCGACTTCGTGATCTACGAGGCCGGCGACGAGGTGGCGGACAGCATCCGGCGATGGGGGCACATCCGCCTGTTCTCGCCGTGGGAGCACCTGGTCGACCCGGCCTCCCGCCGTCTGCTCGAGGCGACCGGGTGGGAGCATCCCCCGGCGGTTGGTCTCCCGACCGGCGCCGAGCTCGTGGAGGAGTACCTGCTGCCCCTGGCGCGACTCGACGCGATCGCCTCGCGCATCCGCACCGGGGCGGAGGCCGTCGCTGTCAGCCGTGAGGGGATGGACCGCACCCGCACCGCCGGCCGGGCGGCGACGCCCTTCCTGCTGCGCGTGCGCACCGCCGAAGGGGTCGAGGAGATCCCCGCGCGGGCGGTGATCGACGCCTCCGGCACCTACCGCAACCCCAACACCATCGCCTCGAGCGGCCTGGACCCGCTCGGGCTCTCTGAGGTGGCCGATCGGGTCACCCACGCCCTGCCGGACGTCCTCGGCCGGGACCGCGCCAGGTTCGCCGGCCGGCACACCACCGTCGTCGGCGCCGGGCATTCCGCGGCGAACACGCTGCTGAACCTCGCCGAACTGGCCCGTCAGGAACCGGGCACGCAGGTCACCTGGCTTATCCGCAACGCCAGCGCCGTGCGCGTCTCGTCCTCGGCCGACGACGAGCTCGCCGCGCGAGCCCGCATCGGTGGCCGCGTGGACGAGCTGGTGGCGCAGGGCGTAATCGACGTGCTCGACCGCTTCGAGGTCGCCCGCCTCGCCCCAGCGGGGGACGGCGTGCGCGTCGTCGGCGCGCGGGCCGGCGAGCTCGTCTCGCATGACACCGATCTGCTGGTGAACGCGACGGGCTTCCGCCCGAATCTCGACATGCTGCGGGAGATCCGTCTGGAGCTCGACGAGGTGGTGGAGGCGCCGCGACGGCTCGCTCCGCTCATCGACCCGAACATCCACTCCTGCGGCACCGTCGAGCCGCATGGCTTCGCCGAGCTGCGTCAGCCGGAGGACGGGTTCTTCCTAGCCGGGATGAAGAGCTACGGACGCGCCCCGACCTTCCTGCTGGCCACCGGCTACGAGCAGGTCCGCTCGATCGCCGCGTGGATCGCCGGCGACCTCGCGGCGGCCAGTCAGGTCGAGCTCGTCCTGCCGGCGACCGGCGTGTGCTCGAGCGGGACGCCGGAGAGCAGCTGTTGCTCCTAGCCGCTGTCCGGCCGTTCTCCTCGGAGGACTGGCCGGCGGTGGAGGCCATCTACCGGGAGGGCATCGTGTCCGGCGACGCCACCTTCGAGGCCGAGCCGCCGTCGTGGGAGGACTTCGATGCCGGCAGGCTGGCCGATCTGCGCCTGGCCGCCGTCGACGAGTCGGGAACTGTGCTCGCCTGGGCGGCCGCCTCCCCCGTCTCGAGTCGGCCGGTGTACCGCGGCGTGATCGAGCACTCGGTCTACGTCGCCGGGTCGGCGCGCGGCCACGGCGTCGGTCGGCAGCTCTTGGAGGCGTTCGTCCGCGACGCGGACGCCGGCGGATACTGGATGATCCAGTCCAGCATCTTCCCTGAGAACACCGCGAGCCTCACGCTTCACGAGCGCGCGGGGTTCCGGATGGTCGGGCGTCGGGAACGGATCGCGCAGATGACCTACGGCCCGCACGCCGGCCGATGGCGTGACACGATCCTCGTCGAGCGCCGGTCGGGCGTAGCCGGCGGATAGCCCGACGTTCTCCCACGGTCACATAGATGGGCGACTAAACTTCCTGCATGGCCGCTCCCGCCCGTCGCACCGAGCACGTGCCCGCGCATCCGGGCACTCCGCTCGAGCGCACGGCCGCGGAGACGCTGGCTCGGACGTTGCGCGCCGTGGCGGACCCGACACGTCTGCAGCTGCTCAGCATGATCGCCGGCGCCCCGGATGAGGAGGTCACCGTCGGGGATCTCGCGGCCGCGCTGGGGTTCACCCAGCCGACCGTCACCCACCACCTGCGTATCCTCGTCGACGACGGGGTACTGGTGCGCGAGCAGCGCGGCAAGTACGTGTGGCACGCGATCGCCCCCGACCGCAAGGCCGCCATCGTCGACCTGTTGAGGTGAGCGGTGGTTGAGCCGCCGCGGCGCATCGGGCGCCCCTTGGACACCGATGCCGCACTGGCTCGCGCGCAGCAGATCGCGGCGCTTGCCGATCCGCTCCGGTTGCGGGTGCTGAGCGCGATCGCCAGCACCGCCGACGAGGACGGCGAGGCCGCCACCGTGGCGGGCGTGCTCGACGTCGCCCTCGAGGACGCCGCCCGAGCCCTGTCCGCGCTCGAGGACGCCGGTCTGCTGGCCCGGACGAGCGCGACCGCCTACCAGTTGACCGCCGATGCCTGGATTCGGTTTGGGCGCTTGCTCGTCAGCTCCGGCTTCTCACCTTCGGCGGCTCAGCTGACGGCGGCTCCCCCGGTCTCGTTGCCGCCGGTCGCGGCTCGGATTGCGCAGACCCTCGCCTACCGTTTCAGCTCCTTCTTCTCGCCGGAGACGGTCGCCAAGTATGTCGCGGAGAGCTACGCCCTGTTGTCCGAGCGGGCGCACATCGAGCGGTTCCTGCCGTCGCTGACCACCCGGTTCGCCACCGACCGGCTCAGCGCCTTGGCCACCGCCAAGGGGTTCGTGCTGCGCGGCACGCCCGAGGTCTTGTTCGTCTGCGTGCAGAATGCCGGCCGCTCGCAGATGGCGGCCGCGATTCTGCGCTACCTCGCCGGCGACCGGGTGCATGTCCGCACCGCCGGGTCGTCGCCGGCGCCGGCGGTGTACCCGACGGTGATCGAGGCTCTGGATGAGATCGGCGTCCCGCTGGCCGCGGAGTTCCCCAAGCCGCTGACGGATGAGGTCGTGCAGGCGGCCGACTACGTGGTGACGATGGGCTGCGGCGACGCCTGCCCGATCTACCCCGGCCGCCGCTACATGGATTGGGCGATCGACGATCCTATGGGGTTGCCGATCGACCAGGTGCGGCGGGTGCGGGATGACATCTTCGAGCGGGTGCAGGCCCTCGTCGAGGGGATGGGTCTGCAGCCGGGCCGCGTGACCGACAGCGGCACTCGCCCTGGTTAGGTCTCCGCCGGCACCCAATCGCCGGTGGCGAGGTACTGCACCTTCTTGGCGATCGACACCGCGTGGTCGGCAAACCGCTCGTGATAGCGGGAGGCGAGGGTGGCATCCACGGTGTCCACCGCGGCGCCCTTCCAGGTCTCCCCGAGCACCTTGTCGAACACGCTCAGGTGCAGCGCGTCGATCTTGTCGTCCTCGTTGCGGATCTCATCGGCGAGCCGGACGTCCTCGGTCGTCAGCAGCTCGACGAGCTTCCGGGCGATCGCCACGTCGAGCTGTCCCATCTCGGCGAAGGTGCCGCGCAGGCTCTTCGGCACCACCTTGTCGGGGAATCGGTAGCGGGCCAGCTGAGCGATGTGCTCGGCCATGTCCCCCATCCGCTCGAGCGAGGCGGAGATCCGCAGCGCGCTCACGACGATGCGCAGGTCGCGGGCGACCGGCTGCTGGCGGGCGAGGATCGTGATGGCCAGCTCGTCGAGCTCCTGGGTGGCGGTGTCGATCTTCTCGTCGTCGCTGATGACCGTCTCGGCGAGGGCGACATTCGATTCGTTGAAGGCGCGGATCGCGTCGGCGATCGACACGGCGACGAGCGTGGCGATCTCCACGAGGCGGGTCTGGACTTCGCGGAGCTCCTGTTGGAATACCTCGCGCATGGCGGCTTCTCTCTCTCGATGGGGCTAGGTCGGCTGCTGCTCAGGGACGCAGCCGGTATCCGATCCGATGCACCGTTTCCAGCGGGGTCGGCCGATATGGCATGGCCTCGGTGAACGCGGCGCGCAGCCGCGAGATGGTGCTTCGGGCGCGAACGCCGCGGTCGTGCAGGCCGTCCCCGACCTGCTCCATGAGCTCGGGGAGGGTGATAACGCGGGGGTAGCTGAGCATCATGTAGCGGAGGATGTCGAAACTCTTGGGGGCCAGGGTGACGTCGTTGCCGTACCAGGTGACGCGGTGGCGGGCATCGTCGAGCGTGAGGGAGCCGAGCTCGAGGAACAGCTCGTCCGGCGGCTCAGGGGCGCGGGTGGCCAGCACAGCTTCCGCGAGGCGGCCGGGGGTTGCCGGGAGCGCTACCGTGCCTGAGATGCCGTGGTCGTAGAGCTCGGAGACGACCTGGCTGTTCGTGCCGGGCACGATGCCCACGATGACCGGGACGTGCGCGACGGAGCGCAGCACGTCGACGAACTCCATGAGAGGCATGTCCTCGAGGTCGGTCGGGACGAGCACGATCGCGCCCGGCTCGCGGCCGACTTCGATCAGGGCGGCAAGGGCGCTCGGCCGGGTGGCGAGTGACAGTCCGCGGTGTCGGAACTCGGCTGGTCGCCCTCGAGTGAGCTCACCGGGGTTTCCCACGGCGACGACCTTCACCGATCCCACCACCGGCGGGGGTGCCAAGCTCATCCGAACCGCCCGGAGATGTAGTCCTCGGTGCGCTGGTCGACGGGGTGCTCGAAGATCTGCGTGGTCTTGCCGTACTCGACGAGGATGCCGGTGCGGTCGCCGGTGCCCTCGTCGGCGAGGGCGGTGAAGAACGCCGTGCGGTCGGCAACGCGGGCAGCCTGTTGCATGTTGTGGGTGACGATGACGATGGTGTACTCCTGCCGGAGCTCGTGCATCAGATCCTCGATCTTCACCGTGGCGATCGGATCGAGGGCCGAGCACGGCTCGTCCATGAGGATCACGTCGGGCTTGACCGCGATGGTGCGGGCGATGCAGAGCCGCTGCTGCTGGCCACCGGACAGGCCGAACGCGGACTGCTTGAGCTTGTCCTTGACCTCGCCCCACAGCGCGGCCTTGGTCAGCGCCTCCTCCACGAGGTCGTCCATCGACTCGACCCGCATCCCCGTCACGCGCGGCCCGTAGGCGATGTTGTCGTAGATGGACTTGGGGAACGGGTTGGGCTTCTGGAACACCATGCCGATCCGGCGACGGACCTCGATGGGATCGACCTTCTTGCCGTACATATCCTCGCCCCGGAAGAGCACCTGCCCTTCCACGCGGGCGCCGTCGATGAGGTCGTTCATGCGGTTCAGCGAGCGGAGCAGGGTCGACTTGCCGCAGCCGGAGGGGCCGATCAGGGCGGTGATCTCGTGCAGACCGAACTTGAGATTGACGTCAGTGACCGCGCGGAAGTTGCCGTAGTAGACGTCGACGTTCTCGCATTGGATGACGCCGCGGGGCTCGTCGGGGAGGAACGCGGCCTCGGCCCTGGCCTGCAGGTGCAGGGCGGGCATGTCCGCCTCGCCGCTGTCGTCTCGGAGTGCGTCAGTCATCGGGTTACCACCGTTTCTGGAACTTGTTGCGGATGAAGATGGCCAGGCCGTTCATGACGACCAGGAGCACGAGGAGCAGGACGCTCGTAGCAGCCGCGAGCTGGTGGAAGCCCTCTTGGGGGCGCCCGGTCCAGTTGAAGATCTGGATCGGCAGGGTCGTGTAGCCGCTCAGGATGCCGTTGGGGTCGAAGCTGACGAACACGAGTGCGCCCAGCACGAGCAGCGGCGCGGCCTCGCCGAGCGCGCGCGAGAGCGCGAGGATCGAGCCGGTGGCGATCCCCGGCACCGCCGAGGGGAGGACCTGCCGCCAGACGGTCTGCCATTGGGTCGCCCCGAGCGCGAGGGAGCCCTGCCGGATCTCCGAGGGAACCGAGCGCAGCGCCTCCCTCGTGGCGATGATGATGACCGGCAGGATCAGCAGCGAGAGGGCAAGCGCCCCGCCGATGACGATGTTCTTGTCCCGCACGCCCAGCATGGACAGGAAGGCGAGGGCGAGCAGACCGTAGACGATGGAGGGCACCGCGGCGAGGTTCTGCACGTTGAGCTCGACGAATCGGTTGAACCAGTTTTTCTTGTCGGCGAACTCCTCAAGGTGGACGGCCGCCGCGATCCCGAGCGGGATGGTCATGACGGCCGTCGTGGCGATGACCCAGGCGGAGCCGAGGATCGCGGGCCGGGCGCCGGCCCGGTCGGGCGAGGACGCCGGGTACTCCGTGAACAGCCGCCAGCTGAACTGGCCCTGCCCCTCGACGATGATCGTCACGATGAGGGTGATGAGCACGCCGATGGCGACGAGCAGGCTGAGCCAGAGCAGGACGAGGAAGATCAGGGCGGCGGGCCGGCGCTCACCATTGCCGCCGCCGGCGATCGGGTGCTCACCGCGGATCGAGCCGGTGATGGCGCTGCCAATGGTGCGCATCAGTACGCCTCCCGGAATCGGCGAACGAATCGAATGCTGATGAAGTTGATGAGCAGGGTGATGAGGAAGAGCAGGAGCCCGACCGCGAACAGCGTGTCGTACTCGATCGAGCCCACCCGCGAATCGCCGAGCGCGGCGTTGGCGATGAAGCCGGTCATGGTCTGACCCTGTTCGAGCGGGTTGGCCACGAGCCGGGCTTGGTTGCCAGCGGCGATGGCGACGATCATGGTCTCGCCGACCGCGCGGGAGACGCCCAGGACGATCGCGGCGACGATGCCGGAGAGCGCCGCCGGAATGACGACCCGGAGGGTGGTCTGCATGCGGTTCGCACCCAGCGCCGCCGAGCCCTGGCGGAGCGCGTTGGGGACCGCCGACATGGCATCCTCGGAGATCGAGGCGATGGTGGGCACGATCATCACGCCCATGACGAGGCCGGCGGCGAGCACGCTGAACGCGCCGGTCGGAAGCTGTAGCCATTCGCGCAGCACCGTCGACTGGACGAACTGGAGGGCGAAGAAGCCGTAGACGACAGTGGGGACACCCGCCAATACCTCGAGGATCGGCTTGAGCACCTTGCGGAGCCAGGGTTTCGCATACTCGGCGAGGAAGATCGCGGCGCCCAGGCCGAGCGGAACGGCAACGAGCAGAGCAAGCAGGGTCGTCCAGGCTGTCGCCGTGACCAGCGGGACCACGCCGAAGGATGCGTCGGCGAAGCGGGGAGCCCAGCGGGTGCCGAACAGGAACTCGACGAACGGCACCTCGGCGAAGAAGCCAATGGAGGGGATGGCGAGGGCGACGAGGATGCCGACCGTCGTGAAGATGGTCACTCCCGCAGCGACCCGCAGGAAGATCCGGATGGCGAACTCGCCGTAGCGGGGTCTGCCGATGAAGTAGGAGGTGGTCGGGCGGTCCGGCTTCACAGCCGGACCGCCCTGGGTGCTGACGGTCGTAGTCATGTCACTCGTTCTCGTTGTCCCGCGAAAGGTTCCTCGAATGCGCCGTCAGCGGTCTTGCTATCCGAGCGAGGCGAGCTCTTCGGCGGCGGTGCTGATCTGCTCCGGAGTGAGCGGAACGAACAGCGCGGCCTCGGCGATCGACTCGGCGTTCTCCACGAAGTAGTCGACGAACGCCTTGACCTGCGGCTTGTCGGTGTAGGAGGTGTTGGCGACGTAGATGAACAGCGGCCGCCCCAGCGGCGTGTAAGTCCCGTCCTGCACCGTCTCGACCGTGGGGTACACACCGTTGACGGTGACGGCCTTGATGAGATCGGCGTTCTCCTCGACGTAGCTGAGCCCGAAGAAGCCGATGCCCCCCGGCTCGCCGGCGACGCCCTGGACGGTGATGTTGTCGTCCTCGGACGGGCTGTAGTCGGCGCGGATGGCGCCTTCTTCACCGTTGATCGCGCCGGTGAAGTAGTCGAAGGTGCCCGAGTCGGTGCCGGCGCCGAAGAGTGCCAGCGGCACGTCAGGGAACGACGGGTCGACCTGGTTCCAGTTCGTGATGACGCCCTCGGACTCGGGAGCCCAGATGGTGTTGAGCTGCTCGACCGTCAGGTCCTCCGCCCAATCGTTCGCCGAATTGATGACGACGGCGAGGCCGTCGTTGGCGATGACGATTTCGGTGAACTCGATCCCGTTGGCCGCGCACTCGGCCGCCTCCTCATCCTTGATCGGCCGCGAGGCGTTGGAGATGTCGGTCTCTCCGGCGCAGAAGGTCTTGAATCCGCCCCCGGTGCCGGAGGTGGCGACGGTGACGTTGATGCCGGCCTCGACGCTGCGGAACTGGTCCGCGGCGGCCTCCGCCAGGGGAGCCACCGTCGACGAGCCATCCGAGGTCACCGGGCCGGAGAGGCTGTCGCCGTCCCCGCCCCCGGTGGGCTGGCCGCCGCAGGCGGAGAGAAGAAGTGCTGCTGCTGCGAATGTTGCGGTGAACGCCGCGATCTTGCTGTATTTCGTGGACACTCTCGATATCCCTTCCTTGGCGGCGGGGGGCCGCCGTCCAGAATGTGGTGCGTTTCGGCCGACGGCCAACATTCAGATAGAAGCCGGTCTATATGAACGGATGGTGAACGAGCGTGGACGAATAGAGCAACATCTATACGTTAGCGGCCAGGGCGGCCCTCGCGACACCCAGCCGCATAGACTCGCGTCTATGGTTCAACGCGAGCCCTACACCAGCCAGCTCGACCGCCCCGCGGCCGAGCTGATCGCGCGGAACCTGCGCGCGCTGGCCGACCCGACGCGGGTCCAGATCCTCCGGCTGATCGTGGACTCCCCCGCCGGCCGCCGCCCCGTCACCGAGCTCGCCGACGAGCTGGGCCTGACCCAGCCCACGGTGAGCCATCACCTGCGCGTGATGGCCGACGAAGGTCTGCTCGAGCGCGAGCAGGACGGCCGGCACGCCTGGTATTCCGTCACCCCGTCGCGCCTGCCCGAGGTGTTCGACTCGCTCCGCGGCCCGGAACATCCGGCGCCCCCGGTCGCCCCCGCGGTCCTCGAGCGGATCGCTCGGGATCTGGCGACGAGGTTCCGCGGCACCTTCTCGCCGGAGACGGTCGCCGAGTATGTGCAGGGGAGCTATCGGCTGCTGGCCGATCGCGCGCGGATCTCCCGCTATCTCCCCTCGCTCACCGCTCGGTTCGCCGGCGACCGGCTGCGCGCTCTCGCGGACGCCGATGGGCGCGCCGTCGACGAGATCCCCGACGTGCTGTTCGTGTGCGTGCAGAACGCAGGGCGGTCGCAAATCGCCGCGGCGATCCTCCGCTCGCTGGCCGGCGACCGGGTGCGGGTGCTCACCGCGGGCTCGGAGCCGGCGGGGGCGATCAACCCGCTCGTCGCCGCGGCGCTCGACGAGGTGGGAATCCCGCTGGGCGGGGAGTACCCCAAGCCGCTGACCGATGAGATGGTCCGCGCGGCCGACTACATCATCACTATGGGCTGCGGCGATGCCTGCCCGATCTACCCCGGCCGACGCTACCTCGATTGGGAGCTGCCCGACCCGGCTGGCCTGTCGATCGCCGGTGTGCGGGAGTTGCGGGACGAGATCGACGGCCGGGTGCGCGCGCTGCTGCGCGACATGGGCCAGATGAACGATGCGTGAAGCCCGCCGCATTTCCATAGATATGTGTCTATGCTTTGGGTATGTCCGCTAAGCCCACCGTCCTGTTCGTCTGTATCCACAACGCCGGTCGCTCGCAGATGGCCGCCGGCTACATGAAGGCCCTCTCCGGCGGGGCCGTCGAGGTCCGCTCCGGCGGGTCCGAGCCCGGCAATGAGATCAACCCCATCGCCGTGCAGGCGATGGCCGAGGAGGGCATCGACATCTCCCAGGGCGTCCCCCAGCTGATGACCACCGAGCAGGTCCGCGACTCGGACGTGGTTATCACGATGGGCTGCGGCGACGTCTGCCCGATCTTCCCCGGCAAGCGGTACGAGGATTGGGAGCTCGACGACCCCAAGGGCAAGAGCCTCGAGGAGGTCCGCCCCATCCGCGACGACATCAAGCACCGCATCGAAGCCCTGCTCGCCGAGCTGCTTCCGACGAAGGTCTAGCCGTGGACGTCTCTGACCGTCGCGGTCTGCCGGGTCTTGCCTACCCGGAGGAGTACCTGCGGCGCCTCGCCGCCGAACTGACGGAGAAGTTCGCCGGCATCTTCGGCGCCGAGACCGTCGAGCGGTATGTGCTCGAGTCCTACACAGGTCTGCTGCGCACCTCGAAGGTCCGCGCGCACCTCGCCTCGCAGACCACCCGGTTTGCCACCGACCGGCTCACCGCTCTCGCCCAGGCCAAGGGTGCGATCGAGCGCGAGGTGCCGGAGATCCTGTTCGTCTGCGAGCAGAACGCCGGCCGCTCGCAGATGGCGGCGGCTCTGACCGCGCACCTCTCCGGCGGGCGGGTGCATGTCCGCTCGGCCGGGTCGATGCCCGCCCACGAGCTCAACCCCTCCGTGGTCGCCGCGATGGCCGAGCTCGGCGTCGACCTCGGCCAGGAGTTCCCCAAGCCGCTCACCGATGACGTCGTGCAAGCCGCCGACGTCGTGGTGACGATGGGCTGCGGCGACGCCTGCCCGGTGTATCCGGGCAAGCGGTATCAGGATTGGGAGCTGCCCGACCCGGCAGCCCTTCCCCTCGAGGAGGTGCGCCGCGTCCGCGACGAGGTCGGCGATCGCGTCCGCGAGCTGCTGGCCTCCCTCGAGGTAGCAGCGACATGAGCATCCAGAACGTGATCGTGGTCGGGTCCGGCCCGGCCGGCTACACCGCCGCCATCTACCTTGCCCGAGCGGGCTTGTCGCCGTTGGTGCTCACCAGCTCTGTGGAAGCCGGCGGCGCGCTCGTGAACACCACGGAAGTAGAGAACTTCCCCGGCTTCGCCGACGGCATCCTCGGTCCCGACCTGATGGAGCAGATGCGCTCCCAGGCGGAACGGTTCGGCGCTCACCTCGTCGCCGACGACGCTGTTTCGGCCGAGCTCGCCGGCCCGATAAAGATCGTGCGCACCGGCGCCGGCACCGAGCACCAGGCGCATGCTGTCGTACTTGCGATGGGCTCCGCTTATCGCAAGCTCGGCATCGAAGGGGAGGAACGTCTCACCGGCCACGGAGTGTCGTGGTGCGCCACCTGCGACGGGTTCTTCTTCCGAGGGAAGGATCTCGCCGTCGTCGGCGGCGGCGACTCAGCTCTCGAGGAGGCGATGTTCCTCACCCGCTTTGCCAACTCGGTCACTCTGCTGCACCGGCGCGACTCGCTCCGCGGATCTCGAATCATGCAGGAGCGAGCCCTGGCGAACCCGAAGATTCGGCCGCTCTGGAACGTCGAGGTCACTCATGCCGAAGGCGAGGAGGGACTTGAGCGGTTGCAGCTGCGCGACACCGTATCCGGCGCCCCCGCCATCTTGGACGTGTCGGGGCTGTTCATCGCGATTGGCCACGATCCTCGCAGTAGCCTCGTCGACGGCCAAGTCGAGCTCGACGAGGACGGCTACGTGAAGGTCGCGCACCCGACGACTCGGACCAGTCTGCCGGGAGTCTTCGCCTGCGGCGATGTGGTGGACAAACGGTACCGTCAGGCGATCACCGCGGCCGGGTCCGGGTGCGCAGCCGCTCTCGATGCGGAGCACTACCTGGCTGAATCCGGTGTCTCTGCCGTCGACGTCTCTGCCGTCGTTCCCGCCTGATGGGTCGTTTGCATTGAGCGGCAGCCCCTCGCCGTGACACGAATGTGTGCATATTCGTGTCACGGCGGGTAGACTGTGGCTATGTCGATCGCTCCCATTCTTCCTAGCCGCGAGGCCCGCACGGAGATCCCCAAGGCTCTCCGCCGCTTCCGCGCCGAGGGCGCGGCGGCGGACCCGTTGATCTTCGGCTCTCACCGCCGCCCGGAGGCGGTGGTTATCCCGTTCGAGCTGTACGCCTCGCTGCTCCCGGCGATCGAGGAGCTCGAAATCGCCGGCCTCGTGCGGGAACGCCAGGGCGAGCCGACCCGGCCGCTCAGCGAGCTCGCCGGCGAGCTCGGCCTGGACCCGGCCGACTACCGCTAGGTGGCGCGCCGCAAGCTGGCGCTGACCAGCCTCCCGGGCTTCGACCGCGACGTCTACGCCCTGCCCGATCTGCGGACCCGAAAAATGGCGCTCGACATGCTCGTGCTCATCCGCGACGGCAAAGCGCGCGGCGAGCCGCTGAGCGATCACGTCAAGACTGGCGACCTCTCGGACTGCTACAAGTTCTACTTCGACCCGGACGGCAGCGGGAAACCCCGCTATCGGCTCGTCTACCGCTACTCCCCCGACGAACTGACCGCGATCGCGCTTGAGGCGGTCGCCGTGGGGCAGCGCAGCGGCCTCGAGGTGTACCTGCGCGCCGCCGGCCGGCTCGGCCGCCTCCCCGAGGAGTAGCCCGGCTCAGGCCGCCCGCGCGACCGGCAGGTGCTCCCACCTGGTCGTGTAATGCGGGGTGAGCATCTGCCGGCGCATCGCCCACTCGCGCGGTGTGCGGAGCCCCGCTCGACCGAGGCCGAGCGCGCCGGGGCCGAACCTCGGCCGGGATCGTGAACTCGGGTCCGTCCTCGCGGAGCGGGGCGACCGCGTACCACGCGCAGTCCGCGAGGACGGGTCGCGCTGCGGCGACCGCGGCGTCGACGAACGCCTGATCGCCCGCGAGGTCGCGGGCGAGCCAGTCATCCCACATGTCTCGGGCCGCACATGGTGGCGAGGCTACCGGCACCCTCCGCGGCCGCGCTTCCTCATGCGGGCGACCGGGCCTTCGCTCCGTCAGCAGCTTCGGGTAGCTTGCAGCTAATCCAGCAGGCCGCATTCCCTGATCCGCCGCCTGCCTGGTAGGGCCGGAGCGGAACCATCTGATTCCGCTTCGGCCCGCCCATCCCCTTCCTAGCGGCCGCGGTCGATCGTGCGGCCGGGCTTGACCTTCGTCTTGGCGCGCGGCGACCTCGGCCGTGTCCCGCGGATCGCCTCGTTCGGGTGGCGCGCCTGGTCGACGTCGGCCTGCTTCCAGGCGGCCGCGGCCGCCGGCTCCCCCGCCTGGTTGATCCGGTCGGCGTGCTCCTCGCGGCGCACCGCCGAGTCCCACTCGACCTCGGCGTGCTCCTCGAGCGCGGCTGCCTCGTCGCGCAGCGCGCGCGCGTCGCGTCCGTCTGCGGCGTCGGCCTGCAGCTCGAGCACGTCGGCCTCGATCGTCAGCCCGACCGCGAGGTCCTGGTCGATGCGCCCCTGCTCCCGCTCCGCCTCCCGCTCCTGACGGGCGACGCTGTGGCGGCCGAGCTCGGCACGCACGACGGCGGGGTCGGCGCTGCTCTCGTTCACCTCGATCCCGTACCGCTCGCGCAGCTCTTGGCGGATGCGGCTCTCGGCCGCGCGCGCCGTCTCGTCCTCGTCGCGCCAGGTGACCGCTGTCTCGTAGACGCGGGCGACCTGCCCGACGTCGGCCTGGTCCCACCACGACGCCTCATGCACCGGCGCGAGCTCCGCCCGCGCTGTCGAGCGGTCCGCGTCGATCCGCGCCTGCAGCTGCCGTGCCTCGTCGAGGTCGCGGCGCGTGGCCTGCTCGAGCCGCCCGCGTCGTGCGTTGCTAGCCGTCCGGGCCAGCTGCGCCGACATCATCAGCGCCATGCGCAGGTTGCCTTCGGCCTGATCGGTCACCCCGTCAGCTTCCAGTTCTGCCATGATCCCTCTCCCCCTATCGCTCGATGCCGCGTTCCGGCTTGGTGGTCGGCACGTTTGGCCGCTGCGGGTTCAGCGGTGTCGGGAGCGGGCTGCCCGGCCGAGCCGGTGCCGCCCCGGCAGTCGCCCGCTGCACCGCTTCCGTCGTCGAGCCCGTCGACGGCGTTCCCGCTAGCTCGGGGAGCCGTGTTCGCACGGCATCGAGCCGGGCGCCGAGAGCGTCGCGGATCTGCGCCGCCCGCCGGGCTTCCTCCACCGCGCTGTGCATGTCATGGATCGCCTGTGCGGTCCTCATCAGCTGCCGGAACAGCATCGCCTCCGCGACCGTGCCCTGCCCGCCGGTCGAGGCCATAGCCATGAGCGAGGCGACGCCGGCGATCGACCGCAGCGGGCTCGTCCGCCGCGGCGCGGCATCCCGCGCGCGGACCTGCGCGGTCCTCGCCAGCGTGCGCGCCGCGTCCGCCAGCGGCCCCGGCTCCACCTCGAGCCGCTGCGACCATGCCGCGAACGCGCCGGACGTCTCTCTCGCCGCATGCGCCCAGGTCGCCCGATCGTGCGGGTCGACGCCGCGCAGCTGCTCCCTCAGCGCCGCGACGTCCTCCGTGTACTCGCGCCACAGGTCGGGGCCGGGCTCGTGCTGCTCACGGCCGGGCGCGACCGGGCTGTACCGGAGCGGGTTGCGCCAGGTGGCCCGCCACTCGTCGACGGCGGCCTGCGCCGACGTCGGGGTGTCCGGCCAGCCGTCCCGCAGCCGCGGCAGCGTGAGGTCGCGCGCCAGGCACCCGCCGCCGTACCACACGATCGACTCGCCGGGCTGGGGCCGCAGGGCGACCGAGTAGCCGGCCACCACGTCGTCGCGGTCCGCGGCGAACCGGGGCCGCACGACGACGCCGGCCTGGTGCAGCCGGCGCACGAACTCGCCCTCGTCGACGCTCGCCGCTGCGGCCGCGCGGACGGTCCGCTCGAGCCGCACCGACGCGACCGAGGTGTCGCCGCGGCGCTCGGCGGTGGCGCGCTCCCCCGGCCGCTCGCCCCGCATGGCCATGTCGGAGCCGCGGGACTCGAGGACCTGCAAGCCGTGCTCCTGCTCGAGCTCGCGGGCGATCCGCTGCGCCCGCGAGTAGTCGTGGTGGATCGACGCCTTGGTGCCGTCCTCGCGGATCAGGTTCACCGCGATATGGATGTGGTCGTTGCCGGCGGCCGACAGGCCGTGCCGGACGGCCACCCAGCGGCATTGCGCCTTCCCGGATGCCTCGGTGAAGCCCATGCGGTCGACGAACTGCTGCGCGATCCTCGACCACGCCTCGTCGCTCAGCTGCCCCTCCTCCGCTCGGAGGCTGAGCGAGCAATGCCAGACGTGCCCTCCGGGCACCTCGACCCCGAACGCCGTGCGTGGCTCGTCGAGGTCGCGCGCGATCGCCAGCGCGGTCGCCCGGTCCAACTCCGCGTCGCCGTAGAACGTGAACGTCGCGCTGTCGCCGTTCACCAGGTGCGGCTCGGTGTGCTCATTGCGCCGCCCCTCCCCCGCCAGGTAGGTCAGGAGCCCGCCGAGGCGATCGCCGCGGGTCACGTTCGGCATCATGCGCCGGCCAACCGATCCACCGCCGCGCTCAGCCGCGGGTACAGGTCGCGGAACTCCGCGACCACCGCCTCGGCCTCGGCCGGGAAGTGCCCCTCCGTATTCGCGAACCGGGCGAGCTGGTTCACGTTGTTCGCGATCGTCCCGACCTCGCGGCGCATCGCGAACAGCTCCGCGATCACCCGCTTGCGCTCCGCGCTCGTCTCCACGTCCGACGACAGCGCCGCCTCGAACATCAGCCGCGGCACGTCGACCCCGGCGGCCGCCGCACGGGCCTCGAGCTCGGCCTGCTCGGTCGCGGTCGCCTTCACCGTGTACCGCTTCGAGCGCCGCTCCCCCACCGGCGCGTTCGCCCGCCGGCGACGACCCAGGACGCCCCCGGATCCTTCTCGGCCACGTCCTCACCGCCCTTCCGCCAGCGCAGCGACCCCACCTCCGGGCGGGGCGTCTGAGGCCAGTATGCGCCTCCGAGTTGGGCGAGATAGGCACCGATGTAGTGGAGCAGCCGGTGTGGTAGACATCGATCGCTGCGTCCGCGGTCGGATCGCCAACGACCGCAGCGGCGTGGATGTCGCACATGTCCCTGGCGCCGGCCAGGACGCGCAGACCGCTCTCGCGGGCGAGCAGCTCCTCCAGTCGACCCCCGCTTGGCTTCGCTGTGCGGGGTCCACTCGTTGTCGCTGCACGCCGTCCCATGCCCGTCGATCTTGTCACGGCGGGTGAGCCTTGTACCCGGAGGGGGTACTGTTGAGGATTGAAAGGCGGACACGAATGCGACGACTCCGGGCTGCGTTGCAGCCAGCCGGGCCCACACGTCGCATCGCCGCGCTCGGCTTCGTTGCGGTCATCGCCGTCATCGTCGGCATCCTTGCCATGCATTCGTTGAGCCTGGAAGACAACCAGACCGGTGCGGTGACACCCGGGGTATCGGCCATGTCCCCCCAGGCGGAGCCCGCCGCCGCGATCGCACCGGCGTCACCGGCCGATACAGAAGGATGCGACACCCTCGCCTGCACGCCCGGTCATGCGGTGAGTGCGATCCCCTGTGTCCTGGCGCTGCTGCTGACGCTGTCGCTCCTGATCTTGGCGGACCGATCCCGTTGGGATGAAATCCTTGCGATGCTCAGGCGTCGCCTGTCAGTGATGCCGACCCCGCGAGGTCTGGCACTGCGTGCTGCGCCTTCCCTCGCCGCCCTATCGATCAGTCGTACCTGAACCGCGTCGTCGCGTCGCGGATGGCGCGCGCGTGCTGGGCGGGTGTTGATTCACTGATCCCGCCCGAGTACGGGCACTGCTGAACCGCCGCTCGCTGCGCCAGGGCGTCACTTCGAGTCGATGGCTGCGCCAACGGCTCGCGCGCGAACCTGCCTCTCGCACCTCACCGCCCCGCAGCGCTCACCCGTCATGGCGAACGCATGCCCGACCCCGAGCGTCGGGGCGCCGATCTACGACCCTGAAGGACCTGATGTTCCGTTCTGTTCCCTTCGTCCTCACCGCATTGGCGCTGCCCGCGGTCCTCGTTGGTGAGGCGATTCCGTACGTCGCGCTGGGAGCCGTCGCATGACCACGGACGCCGTACAGCGCGAACCGTCGCGCACCCGTCGCAGCATTCGAGATCAAGCCGTCGCGGCGCAGGCAGTGCAGCAACAGTTGCGCCTGAGATGGATGCGACGTCGCGGGCTCGCGGTCGTGACGATGGCCGCAGCGCCCGCACTTGTCGTTCCGCTGTCTATGCCTCTGCCACTCTCAGCGGTTGCCAATCCTGAAACGTCTTCCGCATCTTCTCTGCAGCCTCAGTCGCTTAGCGTTGGAGACCTCTCCGCCTCCACCGCCGACCGCGACGGCTATGTGGCCGGTCCCCTCATTCCAGGCGGCTCGAAGATATATGCCTACACAGCCGACACATTCGTCAACGACCCGTCCTCTGCAGTGCAGTGGCCCTTCACCCAAGGCGTTCCGATCAGCAGCCCGTACGGCAACCGGATCCCTCCATGCCCGTCCTGCTCCGCCTTTCACACCGGGGTCGACCTGACTCCGGGAATCGGTACACCGATTCAGGCGATGGCGGACGGAGTCGTGACAGCCGCGAGCGATGATGGCGGCAGTTACGGCACCTACGTCACGATCCAGCACGAAATCGACGGGCAGCCCGTCGAGAGCCTCTACGCACACATGTACAGGGGCTCGATTCCTCTCAAAGTGGGTGACTATGTCCGTGTAGGGCAGCTGGTCGGCCTCGTCGGTAGCACGGGGCAAAGCACCGGAGCGCATCTGCACTTCGCCCTTCGCGTCGCAAGCGAACTGGTTGATCCCCTTGTGTGGCTGCCACCGCGGGTGCGCTCATGATCCCGGTCGAGCTCCTTCCATCGCTGATCCCGAGCCCGGACATCAGCTACATCCAGCTCGGGCCGCTGCGGATCCACTTCTACGCCTTGTTCATCGTCACCGGCATCGTGCTGGCCGTCGTCATCGCGGCGCGGCGGCTGCAGCGCGCGGGGCATCCGCGTGGCGCGGTGCTGGATGTGGCGATGTGGGCGGTGCCGCTGGGCATCGTCGGCGCCCGCATCTATCACGTGCTCACCCATCCGGGCGACTACTTCTATCCGGGTGCGGACCTGCTGCGGGTGCTCTACCTGTGGGAGGGCGGCCTGGCGATCTTCGGAGCCGTGCTCCTCGGCCTTGTCGGGATCGTCATCGGCACCCGCCGGGCCGGGATCCCGCTGCTGCTGTTCCTGGATGCGCTGGCCCCGGGCATGCTCGTCGCGCAGGCCGTCGGGCGGCTGGGCAACTACTTCAACCAGGAGCTGTTCGGTCCGCCCACCACGCTGCCGTGGGGATTGCAGATCGACCCGGGCAGTCCCGCGATCCCGCCCGGCACCCCGGAGGGCACGCTGTTCCAGCCGCTGTTCCTGTACGAGCTGCTGTGGAATCTGCTCGGCGCCGCGGTGATCCTCATCGTCGAGCGCATCCGCCGCCTCGACGGGCACCCCGCGGCCGGGACCGGGCTGAGCCTGGGCCTCTACCTGCTGTGGTACGGGTCCGGGCGGGCCTTCCTGGAGTGGATCCGCCTGGACCCGACCGAGCTGCTGGCCGGCGGGATCAAGGCGAACATCGTCACCGCGGTGATCGCGGCCGTGCTCGGCGTCGGCGTCATCGTCTACGCCCAGTGGCGCACCCGACGGGCGACGGCCGTGCCGGCCGGAGACGAGGCGGTGCATGCCGACGCCGAGTAGCACACCCGAGACGGACACCACCCTGGCGGACGACCATATCGACCGCGCGGGAGAGTCCCCGAGCGGCCCGCGCCTGGGCGTGGTCGGCTGGTTGCGGTGGGGGTGGCGGCAGCTGACCTCGATGCGCACCGCGCTGATGTTGCTGTTGCTGCTGGCTCTGGCGGCGATCCCGGGGTCGTTGATCCCACAGCGGTCCTCCGATCCCAACGGGGTCATCCAGTTCGACCGGAACAACCCCGGCTGGGCCTGGGCGGTGCAGCTGCTGCAGCTGCATGACGTGTTCGGGTCGGTGTGGTTCTCCGCCGTCTACCTGCTGCTGTTCGCCTCGCTCGTGGGGTGTCTCATCCCGCGCATCCGCCACCACGCCCAGGCTCTGCTGGCACAGCCGCCGGCGACACCCCGCAACCTCCAGCGCCTGCCGGCGCACGACCGACGCCGCGTGGACGGCCCGCCGGAAGACGTGCTGCGCGCCGCGGAGAAGGAGCTGCGCCGCCAGCACTACCGGCTCCGCAGGCTCGACGCGGGCGGGGAGCGTTCGATCGCCGCTGAACGCGGCTACCTGCGCGAGACCGGGAACCTGCTGTTCCACCTCGCCCTGCTCGCGGTGCTCGTCGTCCTTGCGGTCGGCGCCGGCTACCGGTTCACCGGGCAGCGCATCCTCGTCGAAGGGCAAACCTTCGCCAGCACGCGGATCGCATACGACTCCTTCACCCCTGGCCGGTTCGTCACCGACGCGCAGATCCCGCAGTTCACCCTCACCCTGGACAGGTTCCGCGTCGACTACGTCGAGGACAATCTCAACGCGCTGGGCATGCCGCGCGACTTCGACGCCCAGGTCACCGTCACCGCAGACGGCACGCAGCAGTCCTCGAGCATCCGGGTGAACGAGCCGCTGTCGGTAGCCGGCACCGACATCTACCTACTCGGCAACGGCTACGCCCCGACCCTCACCGTCCGCAACCCGGCTGGCGACGTCGTGTTCAGCGACTCGATCCCGTTCCTCCCGCAGGACGCCAACCTCACCAGCCTCGGCGTCGTGAAGGTCCCTGACGGGCTGGCGAAGCAGGTCGGGATGATCGCCTTGTTCTACCCGACCCGGGCGACCGCGCCCGGCGGCGCCTCCTACTCCAGCTACCCCGACCTGCTCGACCCGGTCGTCACCCTGGACGTCTATGTCGGCGACCTCGGATTGGACACCGGCGTTCCCGTGTCGGTCTACTCGCTCGACACCTCCGCGATGACCCAGGTCGCCGGCCGCGGCACCGCGAGCCCGGCCCTCGAGCTCACGCCCGGCACCTCCGCCCCGCTGCCGGATGGGCTGGGCACGATCGAGCTCACCGACATCCCGCGGTTCGCGTCGCTGGATATCGCCCGAGACCCCACCCAGGCGCCCACTCTGGTCGCCGCCTCGGCGGCGGTCGCCGGCCTCGCGCTGTCCCTGTTCGTCCCCCGGCGGCGCATCTGGGTGCGCGTCACCGCCCACGGGGACCAGACACAGCTCGAGGTCGCCGCGCTCGCCCGCGGCGACGACCCCCGCCTGCAGTCCGCCGTCGACGCCCTCGCCGCCCGCCTTGAAACCGCGTCCCGACCACCCGGAGGATCCCATGACCCCCTTCCTTGACGCCCTGTCCCTGCTATTGGTGTACTCGGCGATCGCCGTCTACGCGGCTGGCTTCATCGCCTATACCCTCGACCTCGCCCGCCGCACCGCCCCGCGCCCCGCGCCCGCGCCGGCCAAGGAACGGGTCCTCGCCGGGCCAGCCACGATGCCTCCTGCACCATCCGGGACCGGGGAGCCCACGACGGAGCCGGCACCGGGCAGGTCGAAGGCGATCCGGGTCGGCTACGCGTTGACTGTGCTCGGCTGGGTGCTTCACGTCGCGGCCACGGTGCTGCGCGGCGTCGCCGCCGAACGGGTGCCCTGGGCCAACATGTTCGAGTTCTCCCTGACCGGCACGGCGCTGATCATCGGCACCTTCCTGGCCGTGTCCATCCGGGGTCGCCTCGCCTTCCTGGGGACCGCGGTCCTCGGCCTGGTCGTGCTGCTGCTCGGCGTGGCGACGGTGAGCTTCTACGTGCCCGTGGTGCCGCTGATGCCCGCACTGCAGTCCGGGTGGCTGGTGATCCACGTCCTGGTCGCGCTGCTGGCCACCGCGTTCTTCGGCCTGGCGTTCCTGGTCAGTATCACCTATCTGCTCAAGTCCCGCCGTCATCCCGAGCAGACGACTCGGCTGCAGCGTCTCCTCGAGGCCACCCCGTCGGCCGAGGACCTCGACCGCCTCGCCTACCGGCTGACCATCGTCGGCTTCATCCTGTGGACCTTCACCCTGATCGCTGGCGCGATCTGGGCCGGGCGCGCCTGGGGCCGGTTCTGGGGGTGGGACGTGAAAGAGGTCTGGACGTTCATCATCTGGGTTCTCTACGCCGCCTACCTTCACGCGATGGCCACCCGCGGCTGGCACGGTCGCCGCGCAGCTTGGCTGTGCATCACTGGCTTCGCCGCCGTGCTGTTCAACTTCGGCGTCGTCAACGTCTTCTTCACCGGCCTCCACTCCTATTCCGGCCTCTGACCATTGCGAAAGGACCGAACCATGACAAAAGCCACAACCCGACCGAGCAAGCCCGACGACTTCGAGGCTCGCTGGCGCAAGCACCGCATCCTCGTCCGCCTCGGCCAGGTCCTGATCGGCGCCGGCGCGCTCGTCGCGATCACCCACTGGCTCGCCCACCTCGAAGCGTTCGGACCCGGCCAACCACCCGGCTGGCTCGACCTCGCCGCCGGCTACCCGACCGGGGTCCTCCTGGCCATCGCGGGCGCCATCCTCGCCGGGCGCAAGCGCCCCACCACCAAGTCCTAGACCGCCAGTTCACCACTGCTGCCTGAAAGCGCACAGCCATGCCCTCGAAACCCGACTCCAGCCACCCGCGCCGTCGCTGGATCGCCGCGCCAGTCGGCGGAACCCTCGCCGCACTGCTCCTGCTGGCCGGATGCTCCGCCCAGCCGCCCGACATCACCCTCCGGCCGAGCCCGAACGGCTACATTTCGGAAGACGAAACGGTCGTGGAGATCCCCGCCGCCGAGCGCGACGACCCGGTGACCTTCGGCGGTCCGCTGGACACCGGCGGCCAAGCCGACTCCACCGACTGGCTCGGGTCGGTCGTCGTCGTCAACTTCTGGTACGCCGCCTGCCCACCCTGCCGCGCCGAAGCCCCCGACCTGCAGGCGACGTACGAGCAGTACGCCGACCAGGGCGTCGTGTTCATCGGCGTGAACGTGCGCGACACCGGCGCGACCGCGACCGCGTTCGCCACCGAGTTCGGCATCACCTACCCGTCGATCCTGGACGCCGCGACCAGCGACGTGCAGTTCGCGTTCGCCGGCAAGGCCGCGCCGAACGCCGTGCCCACCACGATCGTCCTCGACCGTGACGGACGGATGGCCTCCCGAATCCTCGGCCGCATCCCCTCCCAAGGCACCCTCGCCGCCCTCATCGACACCGCGCTGACCGAGAGCCGCACCCCGTGAACGGCATCGTCGCCAACGGCGAACTCTGGCTGGCGATGCCGATCGCGTTGCTGGCCGGCCTCGTCTCCTTCGCCTCGCCCTGCGTGCTCCCGCTCGTACCCGGCTACCTCGGCTACGTCACCGGCGCATCCACCACGCGCTCCCGCTGGCGACCCCTGATCGGAGCCGGCCTGTTCACCCTCGGGTTCTCGCTCGTGTTCATCGCCTACGGCGTCGCTTTCGGCGCCGTAGGCGGTTGGCTGATCCGCTGGCAGGACATCCTCATCCGCATCCTCGGCGCAGTCGTCCTCATCATGGGGCTGGTGTTCATCGGCCTGCTTCGCGTCTTCCAGCGCACCGCGAAGCCCGCCATCAAACCCCCCACCGGCCTGGTCGGCGCACCGCTGCTCGGCATCGCCTTCGGCCTCGGCTGGACCCCCTGCCTCGGCCCCACCCTCGCCGCGATCTCCGCACTCAGCATCAGCACCGCATCCGCCGCCCGCGGAGCACTCCTGGCCGTCATCTACTGCATCGGCCTCGGCCTGCCCTTCCTCGCCGTCGCCGTCGGCCTGGGATGGGCCACGACAGCCACCAAGTTCCTGCGTCGACACATTCGCGCGATCAACATCACCGGCGGAGCGGTCATGATTCTGACGGGCATTCTCATGATGAGCGGACTCTGGACGTTGTTGATCTATTCGCTGCAGAGCCTCATTGGGGGAACGCTGCTACCGGTCTAGCCGCATGTCCCCAGGCAGTTCGGCATCGATGGTCGACACTGCCCATGGGGCACAGGTCGTTACAGCGGACCTGGTCACGAGGAGTAAGGTCTCCCCAGTCGCGGTTTCATCGTCAATTGGGAAGCGGCCGACGGGAAACCGGCGCGCGAAATCGACTATGGCGTTGACGCTCGAGTCGATTACGTCGGGATTCGGATCCGTGCGGAGACACTCGGCTCCGATTGCATGAAGAGACTCGTGGGCGACTTGGATATCCTCGGGATCCGCGGAACTCACGGGACCGAAAGTCCCTTCGCCCACCCAGAGGTCGCCTTCCGTCGAGGGGGACGAGTCTTGGCCAACCACGCCCGAAAGCAGGACCACTACGGCGATGGCAGGCGGCGCGACCGCCGCCGCGATGACAGGCCAGAGTGGCGCCCGGCCGCGCCCTGTGTTTCGATCGCGAGACACCTGGAAATCCTCCGTGTTCTTGGTGCGAAACTGTTCTCGCTCACCGAGCGTGCTCTCGATTTCGTCGCTCGGGAACGATCCAGCTGAGTATCGGACAGACCTTCCCCGTCAACGACCCTGCCCCCCACGCCGACAGGTGTTCAAGACGGGACGTGCGCAGCGAGCCAGGCGATCACCGCGCTCTGCCATCGGTCGGGGTCGGAGTTCCAGGAGAGCGTATGGCCGGCCTCGAAGACCTCCAGCGAGACAAGGCCAGGCCGAGCATCTCGGAGTGCTTGTGAGAGCCGTATCGGTACGGAGTCGTCGTGGGTGCCGTAGTGGAGTCCCGCATAGTGGTGTAGCGCGCGGTGGCCGTGATCGTCGCTTTCGACGTGGACGCGGTCACCGTGTGATCCTTCGAGGAAACTCTCACATCCCACTCGAAAGGCATCATCACGATGACC
>Ga0180221_1000559_pt1 | contig 31458 bp, 28 predicted proteins | sample eDN5th37CKraftMG_FD_151339 | JGI IMG/M metagenome (GOLD analysis project Ga0180221, IMG submission 151339) | Enriched Miracle-Growth compost microbial communities from Emeryville, California, USA - eDNA 5th pass 37_C Kraft MG (version 2) (version 2) ...
CGGCCGACAAAACGAACTCGCTCGTCCATAACCGAACACTCCTTCCACGGCATCAACACCTCCCGAAAAGCGAGAAGTGTTACCTATGTGTCCGGTACAAAACGTCACCTATCTCTCGGGTCGTTCAACACGAATGTGACGTACCCGGCGCCAGATGATGCGGCGTTTTGCTGCCGCTCGGGCATTGGTCCATCAGCGCTTCAGGGGTATAAGGCGCGGGCATCAAGGAGAAGACAGGCATCCATGGCGATCGAGATCGGTTACGGCAGTGCGCTCCTCGCGGGGGCAATTTCGTTTCTTTCCCCTTGCGTTCTGCCTCTGGTGCCGCCTTATCTCTGCTACATGGCCGGCGTTTCGATGGATGATTTCCGCCGCTCGGACGATGCAAAGGCGCGATTCGCCCTGATGTCGGCTGCCTTCGCCTTCGTGCTAGGCTTTTCGACCGTGTTTGTCGCGCTTGGAGCAGGCGCCTCGACCGTCGGCGCCTTTCTGCGGGCCTGGCAGCAGGAGCTCGCCATCATCGCGGGCGTCATTATCATCGTGATGGGCCTGAACTTCCTCGGCGTTCTCCGCATCCCGTTCCTGTCTCGCGAACTCCGCTTTCAGGGCGGTGGCAAGCAGGCGGGGGTCGGTTCGGCCTACCTGATGGGCCTCGCTTTCGCCTTCGGCTGGACGCCCTGCATCGGGCCGGTGCTGGGCCCGATCCTGACGCTGGCAGGCGGCCGCGAGACGATCGGCGAGGGCGCGCTGATGCTGGCGGTCTATTCACTTGGGCTCGGCATTCCGTTCCTGATCGCAGCCCTGTTCTCGGGCGCTTTCATGCGCTTCATGCAGAAGTTCCGTGTCCACATGGGTCGCATGGAGAAGGTGATCGGTGGCCTGCTGGTCCTTGCCGGTGTGCTGTTCCTCTCCGGCGGCATCCAGAGCGCGGCTTTCTGGTTGCTGGAGACGTTCCCGGTGCTCGGAACGCTCGGTTGATTTTCCATCATTCTGCCGTTGCCAGTTCTTAACGCTGGTGTGCTAAAAGGTGCCCACTTTTGACGATGGGGTTTTCATGACGTCCAGAACCTGCCTTTCCATCATCCTCGCCGCCGGTGAGGGCACTCGCATGAAGAGCGCGCTGCCCAAGGTGCTGCATCCGGTTGCCGGCCTCGAAATGGTTGCCCATGTCATGAACGCGGCGAAGCTGGCAGGCTCTGAGGCGCTCGCCCTCGTTATCGGCCATGGCGCGGACAAGGTTCGCGCGGCAATCGAAGGGCGGGCAGGAACGGCTGAATTCTATCTGCAGGAAAAGCAGCTCGGCACCGCTAACGCGGTTCTTGCGGCCCGCGAGGCGATTGCCCGTGACTATGACGACGTGCTTGTGATGTTTGGCGACACGCCGCTGATCGACGCCGCAGCGCTCACGGACATGCGCGCGTCGTTGGCGGATGGTGCTGCCGTTGCCGTCATGGGCTTCCGCACGGAAAGCCCGACCGGTTATGGCCGCTTGATCGAACGCGACGGAACGCTGGTTGCCATCCGCGAGGAGAAGGACTGCTCGGACGAGGAGCGCCGCATCCAGTTCTGCAACGGCGGGATCATGGCAATTGCTGGTGCGCACGCACTAGCGCTGTTGGATCAGGTGGGTAACGCCAACGCCAAGGGTGAATTCTACCTGACCGATATCGTCGAAATCGCGGTGAAGGATGGTCTCTCCGTCCGCGCCATCGAGGCTTCGTTCGAGAACGCGCTGGGCGTCAACAATCGCGCCGAGCTGGCACAGGCCGAAGCCATCTGGCAGAAGCGCCGTCGCCACGAACTGCTGCTGCAGGGCGTGACCATGATCGCACCGGAAACCGTGTTCCTGTCGCACGACACCGAGATCGGGCAGGACACGGTCATCGAGCCGAACGTCTTCTTTGCCCCCGGCGTGCGCGTGGGTTCTGGCGTCACGATCCACGCCTTCTGCCACTTCGAGCAGGCGTCGATTGCTGATGGCGCGCAAATCGGACCTTACGCCCGCCTGCGTCCGGGCGCGGATGTGCAGGACAAGGCCAAGATCGGCAATTTCGTTGAGGTGAAGAAGTCGGTGATCGAGGTTGGGGCCAAGGTGAACCACCTGTCCTACATCGGCGACACATCGGTTGGCGCCAAGGCGAACATCGGCGCGGGCACGATCACCTGCAATTACGACGGCTTCAACAAGCACCGCACGGTAATAGGGGCAGGGGCATTCGTTGGCTCCAACTCGTCGCTGGTTGCGCCGATCACGATTGGTGCAGGGGCCTATGTCGGTTCCGGCAGTGTGGTCACCAAGGACATTCCGGACGATGCGCTTGCCGTGGCTCGCGGACGACAGACGAACCTTGAGGGTCGCGGCAAGCAGCTGCGTGACCGCCTCGCCAAGGAAAAAGAAGCGAAGCAGAAAAAGTAGAGGCTACAGAAGCTCCTCTCGCTCCAGTGCCTGGGCAAGCCCCATTGGCACGTGGATCCCGAAGATGTCGCGCAGCACCTGTTCGACCTCATCGGGGCTCGCCAGTTCCCGCTGGAATGCTTCCGGGCCACGGAAGCTCAGGCGATTGTTGCTGAGGGCATAGCGTCCCTCGCGTGTGGGCCGTGCGGCCATCAGCGTATGAACGAAATGCGACTGCTGGTGTGTCGAGACGAAGTAGCTGGCGATCTCATAGTCCGACAGCAGGTTTTCCTCGAGCCCGAAGCGGAAGGTGGAACGCCACTCTTCACCGATCTCGACCTGCAGTAGCCAGTAGCCTTCGACCCTGTCGAGGCGGAAGCGCTCATGTGGTGTTTCCTGAACCACGCCTTCCACGAGCCTGAGCGGCGCGGTGAGCGTTACGCCGCCGAAGCCGACGTCAGCGATCCAGGTTTCGCCGTCGATGTCCACCCGCAGCAGCATGTGGGTGCGCGGGGTGAGCGCGCCTTCCGGACGGTTCCACAGAACCCGTGCTCCAAGGCCGGAAACCTCAAAGCCCAGTTCTTGCAGCATATGCATGAAGAGGATGTTGTGCTCGTAGCAATAGCCGCCGCGACGGCCCTCAACCAGCTTTGCCTGCAGCGAAGGGAGGTCGAGACTCACAGGGCGGCCGAGCAGCGGATCGAGGTTCTCGAAGGGAATGGCGAGCGGATGTAAGAGATGCAGTTCCTGCAGCGTATCCAGCGTCGGCCGAGCAGCCCCCTTGTAGCCGATACGATCGAAATAGGCTGCAATATCAACTACATCTTCTGCCATCTTCATCTCCTCCTCACCCCGCGTTGTTGTGGCATCTTATTCAGCAGCGGGCAATGGCTTGGCGCGACCGAAAGCCGCCACGCTGGGAGCGACCATTTCGCCCTTGCCCGGTGGCGAAATTCGGCTTCCAATGGTGACTCATACTTTTGGCAGGATGCTGGTGATCATGACAACAACAAGCAGCAAGGCATCGATATTGAAATCTCGCGTGGACGTCACTCCGCAGCTGGTGGATGTGGCGATGGGGCGGGCCAAGGCCGATCTGGTGATCCGCAACGGTCGCTGGGTGAACGTTCATTCCGGCGAGATCATCCCGGGCACGGATCTGGCGATCGTAGCGGGGCGCTTCGCTTATTGCGGACCTGATGCAAGCCATGCGATCGGTCCGGAAACGACGGTCGTTGACGCGGCTGGCCGCTATCTCGTGCCGGGGCTCTGCGATGCGCACATGCACGTCGAGAGCGGCATGGTGACCGTCACCGAGTTCTGCCGGGCAGTGATCCCGCACGGCACGACCAGCATGTTCATCGATCCCCATGAGATCGCCAACGTGCTCGGCATGGAGGGCGTCCGGCTGATGCATGACGAGGCGGTGGGCCAGCCGATCAACGTCTATGTCCAGATGCCGTCCTGCGTTCCTTCCGCGCCGGGACTGGAAAACGCCGGCGCTTCGATCGGCGCGGAAGAGGTTGCGGAAGCCATGAACTGGCCGAATATCATTGGCCTTGGCGAGGTGATGAATTTCCCGGGCGTCGCCAACAATGATCCGATCATGAAGGGCGTTGTTGCCGCTTCCATGCGCGCTGGCAAGACGGTGGGCGGCCACTATGCGTCGCCTGATCTGGGCCTGCCCTTCCATGGCTATGTGGCGGGTGGTCCGGAAGACGATCACGAGGGCACCCGGGCGGAAGATGCGATTGCGCGCGTCCGCCAGGGCATGCGGGCAATGCTGCGGCTGGGCTCCGCCTGGTATGACGTAGCGACCCAGATCAAGGCAGTGACGGAACAGGGGCTCGATCCCCGCAACTTCGTCCTCTGCACGGACGACAGCCATTCCGGTACGCTGGTGCATGACGGCCATATGGACCGCGTGGTGCGTCACGCGATCGAACAGGGGCTGAAGCCCGTGACAGCGATCCAGATGGCGACCATCAACACCGCCGAGCACTTCGGTCTGGCACGCGAGCTGGGTTCCATCACCCCCGGCCGCCGTGCGGATGTGCTGATCGTCTCCGATCTGGCGTCGCTAGCAATTGATGAAGTCTACGCGCGTGGTGTGCTGCTGGCGAAGGCCGGCAAGCTCGTTGCTGACATTCCCGCCTGGAACTATCCGGCGACTGCCAAGAACACGGTGAAGCTCGGCAAGACGCTTGAAGCTGGCGACTTTGACATTGCCGCACCTTCGGGTGCCGAGGCAGTCAAGGCGCGCGTCATCAACATCATCGAGAACCAGGCGCCGACGCGTGCGAGCGTGGCGGAGCTTCCCGTGGAGAACGGCCTCGTCGGCATGAGCCGCGCGAACGACATCTGCCAGATCGCACTGGTGGAGCGTCACCGGGGCACCGGAACTGTGGTAAATGCCTTCGTCTCGGGCTTCGGCTACGGGAAGGATTGTGCGCTGGCCTCCACGGTTGCCCATGACTCGCATCACATCATCGTCGTTGGCACCAACAAGGAAGACATGGCGCTGGCCTGTAACCGCCTAGGCGAAGTCGGCGGCGGCGTGGTGATGGTCTCCGGCGGCAAGGAGCTGGCGCTGGTGGAACTGCCGATCGCCGGCCTCATGTCCGATGAGCGGGCAGAAATTGTCGCCGATAAGGCCGCCCGTCTCACGGAAGCGATGCGCGAGATGGGATGTACCCTCAACAATGCCTATATGCAGCATTCGCTGCTGGCGCTCGTTGTCATTCCAGAACTTCGGATCTCCGACATCGGGCTGATCGATGTCACGAAGTTTGAGAAGGTCGATCTCTTCGTCTGATCGGCGCAGCCCTGAATATTCTTCCCGCGTCCCGGTTTGAACATCGGGGCGTCCCTTCGTCTTGAAAATGAGAGAGTTTGCCTATGCCGTCCCGTCTGTTCAGTCCCATTGAAGTTGGCAAGCTGAAGCTCGCCAACCGCATCGTCATCGCGCCCATGTGCATGTACTCGGCCGAAGATGGCTGCATGAGCGACTGGCACCAGATCCACCTCGGCCACCTGGCGCTTTCCGGTGCGGCCCTGCTGACCATCGAAGCTACGGCCGTGGAGCCCGCAGGCCGTATCAGCTACGGCGATGTTGGGCTTTGGGACGACAAGACCGAAGCGGCCATGGGTAAGGTGCTGGAGACCGTCCGCCGCTGGTCGGATATGCCGATCGCGGTCCAGCTTGCGCATGCGGGCCGTAAAGCTTCGACCGATCTGCCCTGGCACGGCGGCGGGCAGCTGCGGCCTGAGCACCCGAACGGCTGGCAGACATGGTCCTCGTCCAACCTTCCTTTCCAGAGCACCGAGAATGCGCCGCTGAGCCTCGACCGCGATGGCCTGAAGCGCGTTCGCGACGCCTTTGCTGCGGCAGCCAAGAGGGCAGCGCGCCTCGGGATCGACGCCGTACAGATCCATGGCGCTCACGGATATCTGCTGCATCAGTTCCTTTCGCCCCTCGCAAACAGGCGCGAGGACGAATATGGCGGTAGCCTCGAGAACCGCATGCGTTTTCCGCTGGAAGTCTTTGATGCGGTTCGTGAAGCCTTTCCGGCGGACCGCACGGTTTCGATCCGCGTTTCCGGCACCGACTGGGTCGAGGGCGGTTGGGACATTGAGCAGACGGTCGAATTTGCCAAGGCGCTGGAAGCGCGCGGTTGCGATGCGATTCATGTCTCCAGTGGGGGCCTCGATGCCCGCCAGCAGATCCCGGTGGGTCCGAGCTATCAGGTGCCGCTCGCGCGTGCCGTGAAGCAGGCGACGAAGATGCCGGTGGTGGCCGTCGGCCTCATCACCGATTTCGAGCAGGCCGAGGCAATCATAGGCACGGGCGACGCGGATATGATCGCGCTCGCCCGGACTATCCTCTACAACCCGCGCTGGCCCTGGCATGCAGCTGCTCACTTCGGCGATCGGGTTGCCGCGCCAAATCAGTACCTGCGTTCGCAGCCGCGCCAGTACCGTTCGCTGTTCGACATCGAGAAGAAGTAGTTTCGAGGCCTGTTGCGGTCGGGCCTTCCCGGCCGCAACAGGCTCAACGTTTCCAGAAAATCGGCGTGAAGATCACCAGCACCGCCAGGATCTCCAGACGTCCGAGCAGCATTGCGAAGGCCATGATGAGTTTGGCCGGATCGGTGAGCGTGGAGAAATTGTCGACCGGACCGATGAAGGTTCCAAGTCCGGGGCCCACGTTGGTGATGGCTGTCAGCGCCGATGTCACCGACGTGATGAGGTCGAGCCCGGTGCCTGCCAGCAGCAGGATGATCATCGCCCAAACCACCAGAAACGCGGCGAAATAGAGAACCACCGCCCGCTGCAATTCGTCCTCCACGGGACGATCGCCATAGCGAACGATCTGGATCGAGTTTGGATAGACGAGCTTGCGCAGGCCGTTGCGCAGCAGCTCGTAAAGGATCAGGAACCGGTATGCCTTGATGCCGCCTGCTGTCGAACCTGAGCAGCCGCCGAGGAACATGGCGAGGAACGCTCCGGCCACACCGAGCGAGCCCCAGAGGCCATAGTCTTCTGTTGCAAAGCCCGTGGTCGTGATGATCGAGACGAAGTTGAAGGCGGAATGGGTGAGGGCATCGCCGGGGCTGCGTCCGTCGGCCAGTCGCAGGTAGGCTGCACCCAAGAGCACGAAAACCAGCACGTAACCAGCATAGACCTTGATCTGTGGATCGCGTAGCGCATCGAACCGGCCCTTCACGAAAAACAGGATCAGCATCGAGAAGGGCAGGCCACCGATGAACATGAAGATCGTCGCGATCCAGAGGATGGCCGGCTGGTCGTTGTAAAAACCCATCGAGAGATCATGGGTCGAGAACCCGCCTGTCGCGAGCGTCGTCATCGCGTGATTGACCGCATCGAACAGGCGCATTCCAGCGAACGCATAGGCGATGGCGCAGATGAAGGTGAGCATCACATAGATGCTCATGAGCGTGCGCACGAAGGTGGAGAAGCGGTCGAACGGCTGGTCTTCTATGTGGGTCGATTCGATCTTGAAATAGGAGACGCCGCCGACATTCAGGAACGGCAGGATGAAGAGGCCGAGCGCGATCACGCCGAGACCACCGACCCACTGTAGGAGCGAACGCCAGAGCAGGATGCCGGGCGGCAGAGCATCGAGCCCCACCAGAACCGTTGAACCGGTGCTGGTCACCGCCGAAACGGCCTCGAAAAATGCATCGGGAACGTCGAGATCAAGCGACGAGGCGAGAAGCGGTGCAGTGCCGACGACGCAAGCCGTAAACCACAAGAGGTTTACCAGCAGAAAGCCGAAGCGTGATGAGAGGACAGGCCTTGATCCCTGGGTGGCGAGTGCGATTCCTGCTGCCAAGCCTCCGCTGAAAAAAGCAGTGATTGTAAAGACTTCCCAGTCGCTGTTACCATAATAGAGGTCGACTGCGGCCGGGAACAGCATTGCCACGGAGAGATAGAGCGCAAAGATCGAAGCTATGTGAATGGCGGCACGAACAGCCGTGTATTGCACAGGCAGGGTCCTCCAGGGCGGCGCTTCTTCATCGAGGCGAACGCTTGAACACGAGATTCGCTTCACGGTGCACAATGTGCGATAGCAAGGGTGTGGCTGAAATCAGCGGGATAATCCAGACGTCGCGTGAGAAGGGCAGTGAAAATGAACGCTTTTGTTGAGCGGGTGAGACGGGCCGAGGAAGCGTTGGGTAAACTGTTCCCCTCAACGCCACTTCAGCGGAACGCCTATCTTTCGCGCAAGACCGGAGCCGAGATTTATCTGAAGCGTGAAGACCTTACGCCCGTTCGCTCCTATAAACTGCGCGGTGCCTTCACGTTTATCCGCCGGGCACTGGAGGCCGATCCTACGGTCGAGAGTTTCGTCTGCGCCTCCGCTGGCAATCATGCGCAGGGCTTCGCCTATGCATGCCGCCATTTCCAGAAAAAGGGCGTGGTCTTCATGCCGGTGACGACACCGCAGCAGAAGATCGACAAGACGCGTCTCTTCGGCGGCGAGTTCATCGAGGTTCAGCTGGTTGGCGACTTTTTCGACGAGTGCAACCGAGCGGCCGAAGTCTTTGCCGCGTCCACCACCGCGATCATGGTGCCGCCGTTTGATCATGTGGACATCATCGAGGGTCAGGCGACCATTGCCCACGAACTGGTCCAGCAGCTTGGCGACCGTCTGGATGGCGCGCTGATCATCCTGCCCGTGGGCGGCGGCGGTCTTGCCGCTGGTGTTACCTCCTATCTGCATGAGATCGGCGCTGGCGCGCAGTTCATGTTCGTCGAGCCTTCCGGCGCGCCCAGTCTTGCGCGCAGCCTTGAGGCGGGCAGGCGGGTGAAGCTCCCGCAGGTCGACAATTTCATTGACGGTGCGGCCGTGGCCGAGATCGGCAAGGAGCCATTCCGGCGCTTGAAATCTTTCCCGCTGGATCTGGTGCATCTTGTGCCGGAAAACAGCGTTTGTGCGACGATCATCGAGATGCTCAATGTTGAGGGCGTCGTCCTTGAGCCTGCCGGTGCGCTGTCAATTGACGTCCTGAAGACGCTCCCGCGCGCCAGCATCAAGGGGCGAACGGTGGTCTGCCTGATCTCCGGCGGCAATTTCGACTTTGAGCGCCTGCCGGACGTGAAGGAACGCGCGCTGCGCTTCGAGGGCAAGAAGAAGTACTTCATCTTCCGCTTTCCCCAGCGCCCGGGTGCGCTGCGCGATTTTCTCGACCTGCTCGGGCCCGAAGACGACATCACGCGCTTTGAGTACCTGAAGAAGTCGGCCCGCAACTTCGGTTCGGTCCTGATCGGCATCGAGACCAAGGACCCCCGCCACTTCAAGACGCTGTTGAAACGCTTTGAGGATTCTGGCTGGGCCTATCAGGACATCACTGAGAACGACACGATCTCCAGCCTTCTGATATGACCTCTTCTGCTTACGTCATTCTGTTTCGCGGTGTCGGTGGGGCAACCCAGCTGCCGGTGAAGCAGCTGCGGACGGTGCTGGCGGAAGGCAATTTTGGCCATGTTTCGACTTACATCAACTCCGGCAATGCCGTCCTGAGTTCAGAGCTTGACGAGCCCGGGGTGGCGGAGCGTGTGGCAGCAATCGTGCGCAAGGAAATGGGCTTCGAAAAGCACGTGCTGGTCCGCTCACACCAGGACTGGCAGGGAGCCATTTCCGGTAACCCGTTTCCGGATGCTGTGGCGGAGCCAACGAAGCTCCACCTCTATGCTCTGGAGCGGGAGCCTGATCCGGAAGCTATCCAGAAACTGACGGAAAAAGCCACCGGCACCGAGCGTTTCACGGTGCAGGGGAGGTTCCTTTACCTCCATACGCCGGATGGCATGGGGCGGTCCCTTTTCGCGCCAAAGATCGAGCCGACGCTGAAGCTTGCGGGGACCGCCCGCAACTGGCGAACGGTGCTCGCTCTCGAAGAAATGATGCGCAAAATCGCTTCTTTGGACTAATTCGTTTGCAATCTTGCGCCCTTTGCTCCATATGAGCGGGAGGCGCATGGACCGGGTTGATCCGGTTTTCCCTCAGCGGACTGGTTGCGCTTGTCCTCCTCATGTTCTTCCTGGAACTGTTAGGCGGAAAGGTTACGGAAGATCCGTAGCCACGACAGCGCAGCCGTGCGGAATGATCCGCCGTCTTGTCGTTTCATTGAATGCTGATTGGTGAGTTGCGCCTCATCCCACCGTATTTGCGTGCCTTTGCTGCACGCGAGAGAAAGAGAACGTTTTGACGAACGCTATTGACGCAACCCCGAACGGGTTCGCTGAACTGGGTATTTCCGGAATGCTGCTGAAGGCGCTTGACGCTGTTGGCATGACCGAGCCCAAGCCGATCCAGGCACAGACCATTCCACATGCCTTCGAAGGCCGCGACATCCTGGGTCTCGCCCAGACGGGATCGGGCAAGACAGCTGCATTCGCGCTGCCCATTCTGTCGAAGATCGTTGCCGAACAGTCCCGCAACAAGCCACGTACGGCAAAGGCCCTGATCCTTGCGCCGACGCGTGAGCTGGCGGTACAGATTGAAACCGTCATCAAGGATCTCGCCAAGGGCTCCCGCATCTTCACGGCACTCGTCCTGGGCGGTGTCAACCGTGGCAGCCAGGTGCGCCGCATGGCGCAGGGTGTCGATATTCTGATCGCGACTCCCGGCCGTCTTGCTGACCTGATGCAGGAAGGCGCAATCAGCCTGGCTGAGACCCGCTACCTGGTTCTGGACGAGGCCGACCGTATGCTGGACATGGGCTTCATCCATGAAGTCCGCCGCATAGCCAAGGCGACCCATCCGAAGCGCCAGACCTGCCTGTTCTCGGCCACCATGCCGGCGGAAATCGAGGAGCTGACGAACAGCCTCCTGAAGAACCCCGTCCGCGTCGAGGTCGTGAAGCAGGGAACGGCTGCTCCTGAGATCAAGCAGAGCGTGATCATGGCACGGCTGAAGCAGAAGCGTGCGATCCTCGCTGGCCTGCTCTCGGGCGACGCCATGAAGCAGATCATCGTCTTCGCCCGCACCAAGCACGGCGCCGATCGCGTGACCCGTGATCTGGAGCGTGATGGCTTTGCAGCGGCCGTCATCCACGGCAACAAGTCCCAGAACGCTCGCCAGCGTGCGCTGAACGACTTCCGTGCCGGCAAGGTCCGCATCCTGGTGGCCACCGACATCGCCGCCCGCGGCATTGACGTGCCGGGCATCAGCCATGTGGTAAACTTCGACCTGCCGGACGAGGCGGAAAGCTACGTGCACCGCATTGGCCGCACCGGCCGTAATGGCGCGGAAGGCGAGGCGATCACGCTCTGCGATCCTGCCGAGGCTTCGAAGCTGCGCCAGGTCGAGCGCCTGATCCGCCAGAAGCTGACGGTCATCAAGGACGTGACCGGCGCGCCGCTGATGGAAGGCGAGAAGGCTGGCGAGGGACAGCCGAAGCGCAGCGCTCCTGCTGGTCGTCCCAAGTTCGGCAACAACGCCAAGAAGGCGGAGGGCTCGGCTCCTCCGAGGTCCGGCCAGCCGAAGCGTGAGAATGGCGAGCATGCCGGAGCGGGCAGGGGCCAGCAGAAGCGCAGCCGCCGTCCTTCTGAAGGCGGACAGCAGCGCCGCACGATCCGCGCCGCTTAAAGCTCAGGCGCAGGTATACATCCAAACGGCAGTCCGGAGGCATCCGGCTGCCGTTTTCGTTATGCCGCATGAATCGAATGAGCATAACGCCTCCAGTAGACGCGGGCTCTCAGCGCTTTAAAGTGCCGGGATGGGCTTATGGAGGAGTGAGTCGTGGTGGGGATCGTTGCACTGACAGCTGCATACATGCTTTCGCAGTTCTACCGATCGTTTCTTGCCGTCCTGACGCCAGTCCTCACATCGGAACTCAATGCCACCCACGCGGAGCTCTCCATGGCTTCCGGCGCGTGGTATGCCGTGTTCGCCGTAATGCAGTTTGCGGTGGGGATCTCGCTCGACCGTTTCGGCCCGCGCCGCACGGCCGCCTATCTGATGGGGGTATGCGGAACCCTTGGCGCGTTGCTGATGGCGCTGGCATCCAGCCCAGGGGCAGTGATCATCGCCATGGCGCTGATCGGCATGGGCTGTTCACCGGTGTTGATGGCCTCCGTCTTCATTTTTGCGAAAAGCTATCCGCCGGCGCGTCTGTCGATCCTCACCTCGTTCTTCATCGGCCTCGGTCTGGTCGGCAGCATCATCGGCACGTCACCGCTTGCTGTTGCAGCGGAGCTGTGGGGCTGGCGAACGGTGATGACCGGTTTTGCAATTAGCACCCTCATCATTTCTGCCGCCATCTTCCTCTTCGTCAAGGAACCGCCGCTTGACGCGCCGGTCTCGATGTCCGGCATGATCCGCGGTTACCTCGATCTCTTCCGCTCCAAAGCCTTCTGCCTCATCATCCCCATGGCGATCGTCATGAACATTCCATCCCAGGCCATCCGAGGGCTCTGGGTGGGGCCGTATCTGCGCGACGTCTACCATGCCGATGCCACCTTTATCGGCCAGGTGGCGCTTTACATGGCCGTAGCGTTGGCCATCGGCTCCTTCGCCTATGGACCCCTCGACACGCTGTTCAGGACGCGCAAGTGGATCCTCGTATGGGGCTCGGTGGCCACCATTGCGGTGCTCCTGTGGCTGGCAATGGTTCCGACGGCTCCGGTCATGCACATGGTAGCGGCACTCATCGTCATCGCCTTCTGCGGTGGCAGCTATGGTGTTCTGCTCGCACACGGAAAGGCCTTCATGCCGTCGCATCTGACCGGCCGTGGCGCAACGCTCCTGAACTTCTTCTCGATCGGTGGCGTGGGGCTGACGCAGTTCCTGTTCGCGGGGATCTACTCGGCAGCTGCCGTGCCGGAAGACCCTTCCTGGGGCTATCAGGTGCTCTTTGCATGCTTCTCATTGGCGCTGGCGATTGGCCTCTTCATCTACCTCTTTGCCGAGGACGCGAAGCCCGCGCGGCAGGAAGTTCCCGCCTGAGCCGGAACTCAGAACGTCGATGAAATCTGATTTCTTCTTCAAGCCCTTTCAAAGATTTTCATACCTCTCGGACGCCTGCGGACGAAACGGGCGTCCTTGCTAGTTTGCCGGCCTCTTTCTAGGTTGCGAGTACACAAGAGGTTAATTTCCATGCATTCGTCAGTTCTGGAAGCAATTGGCAACACGCCACTGATCAGGCTCAAGCGCGCGTCGGAAGAAACGGGCTGTGAGATCTACGGCAAGGCCGAATTCATGAACCCCGGCCAGTCGGTGAAGGACCGAGCGGCGCTCTTCATTATCCGCGACGCGGAGAAGCGCGGTCTGCTGCAGCCCGGTGGCCGGATTGTGGAAGGAACGGCTGGCAACACCGGCATCGGCCTCACCATGGTCGCCAAGGCGCTGGGATACCGCACCACGATCGTCATTCCCGAGACGCAGAGCCAGGAAAAGAAGGACGCGCTGCGGCTGCTCGGCGCGGAGCTGATCGAAGTTCCGGCTGTCCCGTACCGCAACCCGAACAACTACGTCCGCCTTTCCGGACGACTGGCCGAACAGCTGGCGAAGACCGATCCGAACGGTGCGATCTGGGCGAACCAGTTCGACAATGTCGCCAACCGCGACGGCCACCGCGTGACAACCGCCCGTGAGATCTGGGAACAGACCGGCGGCAAGGTTGACGGCTTCGTTTCGGCCGTGGGCAGCGGTGGTACGCTGGTGGGTGTGGCGGAAGGCCTGCGCGGCTTCAGCTCCGACGTCAAGGTGGCCCTTGCCGATCCGCTCGGCGCTTCGCTGTTCAGCTACTACACGACCGGTGAGCTGAAGGCCGAAGGCGACTCGATCACTGAGGGCATCGGCCAGGGCCGCGTAACCGCGAACCTGGAAGGTTTCCGTCCTGATTTTGCCTATCAGATCCCGGATGCGGAGGCTTTGCCGATCATCTTTTCCCTCGTCCAGGAGGAGGGCCTTTGCCTTGGCGGATCGTCCGGCGTTAACATCGCTGGTGCGATCCGCCTGGCGAAGGACCTGGGTCCCGGCCACACGATCGTGACGATGCTTTGCGACTACGGCACTCGCTACCAGTCGAAGCTCTTCAACCCAGCCTTCCTGCGCACCAAGAACCTTCCGATTCCGGAATGGATGGAGCACAAGGTCGAGATCAACGTGCCCTACGAGCAGGTCTGATCCAGAAGTCTCCTCAAATGAAAAATGCCGCCCTTGAGGCGGCATTTTTGTTTAGTACGACGCCCTCATGCTGAGCTTGTCGAAGCATCAGCCCCGCAGCATGATGTCCAGGTTCTGGACGGCTGCACCCGAAGCGCCTTTGCCGAGGTTGTCGTAGACAGCCAGCAGAACTGCCTGCGCCCGCTTGTCGTTGGCAAAGACGTGGAGCCGCATCTTGTTGGTGTCGTTGAACACCTCCGGCTGGATCTCGGGCGAACGATCGATCGCCTCGAAGGGAGCAACTTCCACGACGCTTCCTTCCAGCGAAGCGAAGTGATCGGCGATCGCTGCGTGGAGCTCGACGCCGGTTGGAACCTTCGGCAGGTGTCCAAGCTGCAGCGGCACCATGGTGATCATGCCCTGAGCGAAGTTGCCGACGACTGGCTGCATCAGCGGGTCGATGGCAAGCTTGGCAAAGGACCGGATCTCCGGCAGGTGCTTGTGGTTGAGGGTGAGGCCGTAAGGCAGGTACTCAGGCGCATCCTCGCCCTTGGACTCATAGTCCTCGATCATCGAACGACCACCGCCGGAGTAGCCGGAAATGCCGTTGATGGTCACTGGATAGTTGTCCGGGATAAGGCCGGCGGTGATCAGCGGGCGCAGCAGCGCGATCGGGCCCTGCGGCCAGCAGCCGGGATTGGCCACGTAACGTGCGGTGGCGATGGCCTTCGCCTGATCCTTGTCCATCTCGGCAAAACCGTAGGTCCAGCCTTCGGCCGTGCGGTGCGCGGTCGACGCATCGATGATGCGCGTGTTGCCATTCGCCACCAGGGAAACGCTCTCGCGAGCGGCATCATCGGGCAGGCAAAGGATCGCGATGTCCGCGTTGTTCAAGTACTCGGCGCGCGCACCCGCATCCTTGCGGCGTTCCACCGGGATCGAGATGAGCTCGATGTCGGTGCGGCCCTCGAGCCGTGAGCGGATCTGAAGGCCGGTGGTGCCGTGTTCGCCGTCGATGAAGATCTTTGCCATTCTACCAATGCCCATGAAAGATTAGCTGACAGATGGTCCATATCCCGCTCAAAATCAACTCCCGGATTTGCCGGGCAGATCATGCGGGAGAGGAAGGATTGGATCCTAATCGCTAAACACAGCGTTCACCTTTGCGACAAAGTCGAAACTTGACCGGAAGCCTTTGAACGAGTTGAAAGGCCAACACTGGATCATTAACTGGTGTAAAATCTACCCAGGCTTTTCCAGTGTTCTAATGTTAGTCCAGACCGGCGCGCCCTCCCACGTGTCGGTCGCAGCAAGTGCGATAGAATGGCTCCTAAACTTAATATCATCATCGGCAGCACCCGTCCGGGTCGCGTCGGCCCTGTCATCGGCCAGTGGGTCAAGGAACTCGCTGAGAAGCATGGCAAGTTCCAGGTTGAACTGGTTGACCTGGTTGATTTCAACCTGCCGCTCCTTGACGAAGCTGCTCACCCGGTCATGCAGAAGTATGAGCATGAGCATACCAAGCGCTGGGCAGCCAGCGTTGCTTCCGGTGACGCCTTCCTGTTCCTGACCCCGGAATATACGTCTTTCCCGCCCGCATCGTTGATCAACGCGCTTCAGGTCCTGTCGCGTGAGTGGGCCTACAAGCCTGCCGGCATCGTCAGCTACGGCGGCATCTCGGGCGGCCTGCGCGCTGCTCAGGAGCTGCGCCAGATGGTTGCGAACCTCAACATGCACGCGCTGCCGCAGACCGTACCGGTGCCGCAGTTCCCGCAGTTCATCAACGAAGGCGTTTTCACGCCGAGCGAGCCGATCGTGCAGGGCGCGACGGGGCTGCTGGATGAACTCTACAAGTGGGCAGTTGCCCTGCAGGCAGTCCGCAAGGACGCCGCATAAGAAGCAACTTCAGTTACTGAAGGAGAGGGGGCTCGTTAGCGGGTCCCTTTTTCTTTTGAGCGGTCATTTGGAAATGCGCCCAACAAAAAAGCGGGCCGAAGCCCGCTTTCTCGAAAGTCCGTGAAGCTCTGATTAGCGCTTCGAGAACTGGAACGAACGACGTGCCTTGGCGCGGCCGTACTTCTTGCGCTCGACGACGCGGCTGTCGCGGGTGAGGAAACCACCCTTCTTGAGAACGCCGCGCAGCTCTGGCTCGAAGTAGGTCAGAGCCTTGGAGATGCCGTGACGAACCGCACCGGCCTGGCCGGAGAGACCACCGCCGACAACGGTTGCAACGATGTCGTATTGGCCGACGCGGTTGGTAGCAACGACTGGCTGCTGCAGGATCATCTGCAGAACCGGACGTGCGAAGTACGCAGCGAATTCCTTGCCGTTGACGGTAATCTTGCCGGAGCCCGGCTTGACCCATACGCGGGCAATTGCGTTCTTGCGCTTGCCGGTGGCGTAGGAGCGGCCCTGCGCGTCAAGCTTCTGTACATGGACAGGAGCAGCCGGTGCAGCGGCCTGCGTTGCAGCGCCGAGTTCCTGGAGTGAATTCAGTTCAGCCATCGGGCTACACCCTCACGTTCTTCTTGTTGAGCGCAGCAACGTCCAGCTTCTCTGGCTGCTGTGCTTCATGCGGATGGTCAGCACCGGCGTAGACGCGCAGGTTCTTCATCTGACGGCGGCCGAGAGGACCGCGCGGGATCATGCGCTCAATAGCCTTCTCGAGAACGCGCTCCGGGAAGCGGCCTTCGAGGATCTGGCGAGCAGTGCGCTCCTTGATGCCGCCGATGTAACCGGTGTGCCAGTAGTACTTCTTGTTTTCGTACTTGCGGCCGGTCAGGGCAACCTTGTCGGCATTGATGATGATGACATTGTCACCGTCGTCAACGTGAGGCGTGAAGGTTGGCTTGTGCTTGCCGCGCAGACGGTTGGCAACGAGCGATGCGAGACGACCAACGACCAGACCTTCGGCGTCGATAACAACCCACTTCTTCGTTACTTCCGCAGGCTTCTGCGAAAAGGTTTTCATGGTAGAGTTTCCATATCCGATCCTGCAGGGTGAACCGCAGGACATTTCTTGTTGCTTGACCCGATGGCTATGAAGCCCTCGACACGTGACCTTGGATCACGATTGGGCGCTTATAGAGGGCGGTGGTCGCAAAGTCAACTCAACCGATCCTGGGTCAGTCCAAAAAAGATACCTAAAAACAATGGCTTATAAGTGTGGTAATATTTTACCTCACCATATTGCAGGCAGAATGGGTTCGGGGTTCGTAGAACTGGAACTTCTGCGTCTAGTCATCTAGCTTGGGGGGCAGGAAATATCGAGGAGGAATTCCGGCATGGCTGCATCATCGGCTGACGTTGTGACGAAGGAGGCTCTGGTACGGGAGCACCTGGAGGAGGGGATCCTGCGCCTCACCCTTGCCAATCCTCCGGCTAATGCGCTGTCCATTGCCTTGATGACCGAACTCAAGGCTGCAATCGAACGGGCGGGCAGGGATCCTGAGGTTCGTGTGGTCATCCTCCGTCATGACGGAAAGGTGTTCAGCGCAGGTCATGACCTTAAGGAAATGCAGGCCCGCCGCAGCGATCCGGATGGCGGCCGCGCCTTCTTCGCCCAAACGATGGAACTCTGCGCCTCGCTGATGCTGGCCATCGTCAAGCTCCCGAAGCCGGTGATTGCTGCCATTGACGGAATCGCCACGGCGGCAGGATGTCAGCTCGTCGCATCTTGCGATCTGGCGGTCGCGACAGCGCACGCAACCTTCGCCACGCCCGGCGTCAACATTGGTCTCTTTTGCTCGACGCCGATGGTGGCGCTCTCCCGCAACATTCCGCGCAAACAGGCGATGGAAATGCTGTTGACGGGCGAGAAGATGGACGCGGAGCAGGCGCTGTCCTATGGCCTCGTCAATCGCGTTGTAGAGCGGGAAGCGCTGCATGATGCCGTACTGCAGTTGGCACGGATCGTTGTCGCCAAGTCGCCGCTGACGCTCAAGATCGGCAAGGAAGCCTTCTATCGTCAGGCCGAGATGAGCCTTGAAGACGCCTACCGGTACACCGTCCAGGTCATGGTGGAAAACATGATGGCTCAAGATGCGGAAGAGGGCATCGGCGCCTTTATAGAGAAGCGCGATCCGAAATGGAGCGGCAGATAGTTACCACGCATGGTAACTGCGAGAGGTAGCGCGTTTTTGCGACGGGCTCTCTCGAGGAATGAAATTCTAGCTCCCGCACCGCTTTCCGAGTGAAATTGCTACTAAACAGGTCATCTTGGACCAAAAGCTTCTTTGCCTCCTGTTGGAGCGAAGCTAATGATGTCCGCAGTTTCGAGTTTTGTCTCAAGGAGGTCAGACATGACAGATCGTACGCCCGGCTTTGACACATTGGCGGTTCATGCCGGTGCACAGCCCGATCCAACCACGGGCGCCCGTGCCACGCCCATCTATCAGACCACATCCTATGTTTTCAACGATGTGGAGCATGCGGCGTCGCTGTTTGGTCTCAAGGCTTTCGGCAACATCTATACCCGCATCATGAACCCGACGCAGGGCGTTCTGGAGGAGCGGATCGCAGCCCTTGAAGGCGGCACCGCAGCCCTAGCGACCGCCTCGGGCCACGCCGCCCAGCTGTTGGTCTTCCACACGATCATGCAGTCGGGCTGCAATTTCATCGCTGCCCGCAAGCTCTACGGCGGTTCGATCAACCAGTTTGGCACCGCTTTCAAGAACTTCGGCTGGGAAGTCCGCTGGGCGAATCCTGAAGATCTCTCGTCCTTCGAGAGCCAGATCGACGATAAGACCCGCGCGATCTTCATCGAAAGCCTCGCTAACCCGGGCGGCACGTTCGTAGACATCGAGAAGATTTCGGAAATCGCGAAGCGCCACGGTCTGCCGCTAATCGTCGACAACACGATGGCGTCACCATATCTGGTTCGTCCGATCGAGCACGGCGCAGACATCGTGGTCCACTCGCTGACGAAGTTCATGGGCGGCCACGGCAACTCCGTCGGCGGCGCAATCGTCGATGGCGGCACGTTCGACTGGTCGAAGTCCGGCAACTATCCGATGCTGTCCGAACCGCGTCCTGAATACGGCGGCATCGTCCTGCATGAGGCTTTTGGCAACTTCGCCTTCGCCCTTGGTGCACGCGTGCTCGGTCTGCGCGATTTCGGCCCGGCGATCGCACCGATGAACGCCTTCCTGATTCTGACCGGCATCGAGACGCTGGCACTCCGAATGCAGCGTCATTGCGACAACGCGCTCAAGGTGGCGCAGTGGCTGCAGAAGCATCCAGCCGTGGAGTGGGTCTCCTATCCGGGCCTGCCGGAAGATCCGAACTACGCGCTTCACCAGAAATATGCGCCGAAGGGCGCTGGCGCCGTGTTCACCTTCGGCCTGAAGGGCGGTTTCGACGCGGGCGTGAAGGTGGTCGAGGGCGTGAAGCTCTTCTCGCACCTTGCCAACATCGGTGACACCAAGTCCCTGATCATCCACCCGGCATCCACGACGCACCGCCAGCTTTCCGACGAGCAGAAGATCGCCGCCGGCGCAGGTCCGGACGTCGTTCGCCTGTCGATCGGCATCGAGGACGCCGACGACATCATTGCGGATCTGGATCAGGCGCTGGCCGGGATCTGAGGTCACACTTACGGGACGCGACCAGTAAGGCTCGCGTCCCGTATCCTCGCTTCATCAACTCGTCCCGAATCATCGCAGATCGCGCACGAATCACGGATTGCGGTCGGGAGAACAGAGTTCATTGAAGAACGGGGAAACGCTCGTATCTGCCTGTTGCGCTCTTAACGATATCCACGTCTCGGCCTTGCGCATCATAGAGGGGGCATCCTATATCGGCTGGTGTGAACGAATCTGCCGCTCCCATCCGTGTCGCGGTCAGCAAACAAGAAGGTTTTCCCATGGCAAATCCTGTCGAGACTGCGCTCAACCTTGTCCCGATGGTTGTCGAACAGACGAACCGTGGCGAGCGCGCGTATGACATCTTCTCCCGCCTTCTCAAGGAGCGGATCATCTTCCTGACGGGTCCGGTCGAAGACGGCATGGCTTCGCTGGTCTGCGCCCAGTTGCTTTTCCTTGAGGCTGAAAACCCCAAGAAGGAAATCGCGATGTACATCAATTCCCCTGGTGGCATCGTGACGAGCGGCATGGCGATCTATGACACGATGCAGTTCATCAAGCCGCCTGTTTCCACGCTCTGCATTGGCCAGGCTGCGTCGATGGGCTCCCTGCTTCTGACGGCGGGCGCGACCGGCATGCGCCTTGCGACCCCGAACGCCCGCATCATGGTGCATCAGCCTTCTGGCGGCTTCCAGGGCCAGGCCTCGGACATCGAGCGCCACGCCCAGGACATCATCAAGCTGAAGCGCCGGCTGAATGAAATTTACGTGAAGCATACGGGTCGCGACTACGAGACCATTGAAAGGACGCTTGACCGCGACCATTTCATGACGGCTGACGAAGCGAAGGAATTTGGCCTGATCGATCGGGTCATCACGTCACGCGAAGCAATCGAAGGCCCGCAATCCGAGTAGCGCCTCCGAAATGCTCATATTGGCATTTCGCCGCGTTACGGTCTCATTTACCTTTAATCTCATGGGGAACGAGCGGGGCGTTAAGCCAATATTGAAAAATCGGAGGCCCTATATATCCCTTGGGGTTGTTGCCGCGCTTTTCAATTTGTGTTTCGTTGGCAATCCAGGAATGGGGGAACCAAATCCCCCCTTCATCGCTCTTCAGTAGAATGGAAGAGCGTTTGCAAAGAACCCGATGGGCGCGGGTGAACTGAAAGGACGTGTGAGATGAGCAAGATCAGCAACGGCGGCGGCGACTCCAAGAACACGCTGTACTGCTCGTTCTGCGGAAAGAGCCAGCATGAGGTTCGCAAGCTGATTGCAGGCCCGACTGTGTTCATCTGCGATGAATGCGTTGAGTTGTGCATGGACATCATCCGCGAAGAGAACAAGTCTTCGATGGTGAAGTCCCGCGAGGGCGTTCCGACCCCCCAGGAAATCATGTCGGTTCTGGACGACTACGTGATCGGTCAGCAGCACGCCAAGCGCGTTCTGGCCGTCGCTGTCCACAACCACTACAAGCGTCTGGCCAATGCCAGCAAGAACGGCGACGTTGAACTTGCCAAGTCCAACATTCTGCTGATCGGACCGACCGGTTGCGGCAAGACGCTGCTCGCCCAGACACTCGCCCGCATCATCGACGTGCCGTTCACTATGGCGGACGCGACGACGCTGACCGAAGCCGGTTACGTGGGCGAGGACGTCGAGAATATCATCCTGAAGCTGCTTCAGGCTGCCGACTACAACGTCGAGCGGGCCCAGCGCGGCATCGTCTACATCGACGAGATCGACAAGATCAGCCGCAAGTCTGACAACCCGTCCATCACGCGTGACGTGTCGGGCGAGGGCGTCCAGCAGGCTCTTCTGAAGATCATGGAAGGCACGGTCGCTTCCGTACCGCCCCAGGGCGGCCGGAAGCACCCGCAGCAGGAATTCCTGCAGGTGGATACCTCATCCATCCTGTTCATCTGCGGCGGCGCCTTTGCCGGCCTCGAGCGGATCATTTCGGATCGCGGTCGCAAGACCTCGATCGGTTTCGGTGCCTCTGTCGAGGCTCCGGAAGACCGCCGTGCGGGCGAGTTGCTTCGCCAGGTGGAGCCGGAGGACCTGCTCAAGTTCGGTCTGATACCCGAATTTGTCGGTCGTCTTCCCGTATTGGCTACGCTGGAAGATCTGGACGAGGCGGCCCTGATTCAGATCCTTACACAACCGAAGAATGCGTTGGTGAAGCAGTACCAGCGTTTGTTCGAGATGGAGAATGTCGAGCTTACTTTCCATGAAGGAGCCCTGACCGAGATCGCCAAGAAGGCGATCGAGCGCAAGACGGGTGCTCGTGGTCTCCGCTCGATCATGGAAACGATTCTGCTCGATACGATGTTCGAGCTGCCTGCGCTCGAGGGCGTGCAGGAAGTCGTCATCTCTGATGAAGTCGTGAGTGGCAACGCTCGTCCGCTTTATATCTACGCGGAACGCGGAAATGAGAAGGGTAGCGTCAGCGCTTGACGCTACCTGGCCGAGCGAACTCCATTGCAGCGGCCCGTATGAGCGCGCTGCAATGGAAAACGTCTGAAGCTCTTGATCTTGTCCCTTCCAACATCCACCTATGTGTAGAATAGTGGTGGATGTTCAATCCGTTTCGGGCGTTGCTGGGGGCAAGCCTTCTATAGGGTGGACGAAGCCCGGTTTCCAAACTGTTCGCGACCGATCCCAAGCGGTTGCGACTGAAAAGGCTGACAAATGACGGAAAACCCGAAGATTTCTGGTGACACGCTCTTTCCGGTCCTGCCTCTGCGCGACATTGTGGTTTTCCCCCACATGATCGTGCCGCTCTTTGTCGGGCGCGAAAAGTCGATCAAGGCACTGGAAGAGGTTATGGGGGCAGAAAAGCAGGTACTGCTTGCCACCCAGATGAATGCAGCCGACGATGATCCTGAGCCAGGTGCGATCTACGACATCGGCACCATTGCCAACGTGCTTCAGCTGCTCAAGCTGCCGGACGGAACCGTAAAGGTTCTGGTAGAAGGTGTAGCGAGGGCGCGGCTCACGAATTTCTCGTCGCGCGAGGACTACCACGAAGCAACCGTTGAGCTGCTCGAGGAGCCCGAGGAAGATCAGGTCGAGATCGAGGCGCTGGCGCGCTCGGTCGTGGCCGACTTCGAGAACTACGTAAAGCTGAACAAGAAGATCTCGCCCGAGGTCGTGGGTGCTGTTACTCACATCGAGGACTACTCGAAGCTTGCTGACACTGTTGCCTCGCATCTTGCCATCAAGATCCCCGAGAAGCAGGAGATGCTGGCGACCGTTTCCATTCGCGTCCGGCTTGAGAAGGCCATGGGCTTCATGGAAGCCGAGATCTCCGTTCTGCAGGTCGAGAAGCGCATCCGCAGCCGCGTCAAGCGGCAGATGGAGAAGACCCAGCGCGAGTACTACCTGAATGAGCAGATGAAGGCCATTCAGAAGGAACTCGGTGAGGGTGAGGACGGTCGCAACGAGATCACCGAGCTCGAGGAGCGGATCAAGAAGACCCGCCTGAGCAAGGAAGCTCGCGAGAAGGCGCAGGCCGAACTGAAGAAGCTGCAGAGCATGTCGCCCATGTCTGCCGAATCGACGGTGGTCCGCAACTATCTCGACTGGCTGCTCTCCATTCCGTGGAAGAAGAGCTCCAAGGTTCGCACCGATCTGAACTTCGCTGAAGAGGTTCTGGATGCCGATCACTTCGGCCTCGAGAAGGTCAAGGAGCGTATCGTTGAGTACCTGGCGGTGCAGAGCCGGCAGAACAAGCTCAAGGGTCCGATCCTCTGCCTCGTAGGTCCTCCCGGCGTTGGTAAGACCTCGCTCGGCAAGTCGATCGCCAAGGCGACCGGACGTGAGTTCGTCCGCATGGCCCTTGGCGGCGTACGCGACGAGGCTGAAATCCGTGGTCACCGGCGCACCTACATCGGCTCCATGCCGGGCAAGGTGATCCAGTCCATGCGCAAGGCCAAGAAGTCCAACCCGCTCTTCCTGCTCGACGAGATCGACAAGATGGGCATGGATTTCCGTGGCGATCCTTCGTCCGCACTTCTCGAAGTGCTGGATCCGGAGCAGAACTCGTCCTTCATGGATCACTACCTCGAGGTCGAGTACGACCTCTCGGATGTGATGTTTGTGACGACCGCCAATACGCTGAACATCCCGCCGGCCCTGATGGACCGCATGGAGATCATCCGTATCGCCGGTTACACCGAAGACGAGAAGGTAGAGATCGCCAAGCGTCACCTTCTGCCGAAGGCCATTCGGGAGCATGCGCTGAAGGACGGGGAGTTCTCCGTGTCCGACGACGCAATCCAGATGATCATCCGCACCTACACCAGGGAAGCGGGCGTTCGTAGCCTGGAGCGCGAGCTGATGAAGCTGGCCCGCAAGGCCGTGACGGAGATCGTGAAGACCGGTATCGACCGCGTCGAGGTAACCAAGGCCAATCTGGACAAGTACCTTGGCGTCCAGCGCTATCGCTTCGGCGAGGCTGAGGGCGAGGATCAGGTTGGTGTTGTCACCGGCCTGGCCTGGACCGAGGTCGGCGGCGAGTTGCTGACGATCGAAGGCGTAATGATGCCCGGCAAGGGCAAGATGACGGTCACGGGTAACCTCCGTGACGTGATGAAGGAGTCGATCTCTGCGGCTGCATCCTATGTGCGGTCGCGTGCGGTGGACTTCGGCATCGAGCCTCCGATCTTCGACAAGAAGGACATCCACGTGCACGTGCCGGAAGGCGCAACCCCAAAGGATGGTCCGTCTGCCGGTGTCGCGATGGTTACGGCGATCGTGTCGGTCATGACCGGCATTCCGGTCCGCAAGGACATCGCGATGACGGGCGAGATCACGCTGCGTGGTCGGGTCCTGCCGATCGGCGGCCTCAAGGAGAAGCTCCTTGCGGCACTGCGTGGCGGCATCAAGACCGTCCTCATCCCGGAGGAAAACGCCAAGGATCTGGCGGACATTCCGGCGAACGTGAAGAGCGGGCTGGAGATCATTCCGGTCAGCCGCGTTGGCGAGGTTCTGGAGCATGCGCTGCTACGCAAGCTCACCCCGATCGAGTGGGTGGAACCGGTTGCAACGACCGCTTCCGTGGAAGCGGGCGAGGGCGCTGGAACCCAGGCCATAGCCCACTAAGCAAGCGTTCTTGGATGAATTTCGAAGAAGCCGGCCCCAGGGCCGGCTTTTTTGTGCTGAAAACGGTTGGAATCCGTGGAATTCATGGGTTTCCGCTGCTTTTAGCGCTTGGTCATTGCGCGCGTTCTTCCTAAACTGCGGCCCTTGCCCGTGAATCGATTGCGGGCGCCATCAACAGGGGTTTGTTGTTTATGAATAAGAACGAGCTAGTGTCTGCCGTTGCCGAAAAGGCCGGCATCTCCAAGGGCGATGCACAGTCGGCAGTCGACGCCGTCTTTGCCGTAATCTCCAACGAGCTCAAGGCAGGCGGTGATGTACGTCTCGTTGGCTTTGGCAACTTCAGCGTGTCTCGCCGGGAAGCAAGCACGGGCCGCAACCCTCAGACGGGCGCAGAAGTTCAGATTCCGGCACGGAACGTTCCCAAGTTCACCGCCGGCAAGGGCCTGAAGGACGCGGTCAACGGCTAACCGTTTTTCTCCGACAGGAGAGGGAAAAAGGGGCCGGTTTGCCGGCCCTTTTTTGTTGCCTGGAAAGGGCCACCCAACCCTCATGCTGAGCCCGTCGAACCAGGAGGGCTCCAGCATGAGCTACATTTTTCAGTGCACCACACTGTTTGACCAAAGATTGATGACGAGCACGCCGCTCAGAATAAGCCCGATCCCGATGATCGCCGGCAGATCGAGGATCTGCCTGTAGACAACATATCCGGCGAGCGAGATGAGCACGATACCGAGGCCGCTCCAGATTGCATAGGCAATGCCGATCGGCAGCGTGCGTAACGCAACCGACAGGAAGTAGAACGACGCGCCGTAGCAGACAGCCGTTGCCACAGAGGGCCACAGCCGGGTGAACTGTTGCGAAGCGGCAAGGAACGACGTCCCTATGACTTCGCAAACGATCGCCGCGATCAGCACTGCATAGGTACCTAGAACAGGGTTCATGTAGCTACTTCCTGGCAGGGGAGGCTGGCTGCGCCTCTCATGTGTTATTCGACTCTTTGGATCCTGCTTGTTCTTCTCGGACAATTGGACTGCGAACACAATCTGGCTTCGCATCGCGCGGGATCGTTCGGGTTCGGCATGGATAGAAATACACCCAACCACGGACCAAGAACAAGAATCTGACGGGTAATTGAATGAGATAGCCGCAAGCCGCGTGTTCTCTGTTGCTTGCGTTTCTCCTCCGGCTTTTGGCACCCCTTATTCTTCTAGCAGGGCATAGGCCTATGTGAGGGATGGCCATGGAAACGAACTTTCGTAGGGCCTTGCCGCTCGTGTTGACCCACGAAGGCGGGTTCGTCAATCATCCGAAGGACCCTGGCGGAGCCACCAACAAGGGCATCACGCTGGCGAATTACCGACGCTACGTCAAGCAGGATGGCACGGTCGAAGACCTGAAGGCCATAAAGCCGAACGAGGTCGAGAGGGTCTACAAACTCTTCTATTGGGATGCCGTGAAGGCAGACTTGCTTCCCCTCGGCGTCGACTATGCCGTCTTCGATTTTGCGGTGAATAGCGGCCCTGGACGGGCGGTCAAGTTTCTGCAGCGGGTTGCAGGGGTAGCTCAGGATGGCGCCATCGGTTCAGGCACGCTGGCTGCCGTCAACGCAATGAAGCCCGAGTTGGTGATCAACCGGCTTTGTGACGACCGTCTCGCCTTCATGCAGGGGCTGTCGACCTGGAGCACCTTTGGCAAGGGCTGGGGAAGCCGGGTTCTTGGGGTCCGCCAGCACGCGTTGGAAATGGCCAAGAGTGGGCTTCACGCAATCCCCGAGCCAGCGGATGCGGCGTCGGCACCCCAGCAAGAGCCAACGCCCGAGCCAAAGCTTGAGCCAACGCCAGCACCAGCGCCTGAGCCGCTAGCGATGGCACCTGAACCGGCAGCAGCGCCCTATGAACCGGCTGCACCCGAGACGCGTGCTGAGCCGGAGCCTGAAGCTGCCAACGACAATGCCAAGTCCTCAGGCGCAGCCGCTGGAGGCGCAATTGCAGCTGTGTTCGCAGGCATCGCTGCCGCAGCAACCTATTTCTGGAACCAGATCGTATCCCTTTTTGGAGGCTGACATGTGGAGCCGTATTAGTAAGTTTTTCCGTGATAGTGAGACCATTTTCTGGGCGAGACTGCAGACCGGCATCGGTTCGCTCGCCATGATGGCGACCTATACAGACTCGTCGCTCATTCAGGGCATCCTGCCGCCTGACATACTTCCCTGGTTCCTGTTCGCCAATGGGTTGGCGACCGAGTACCTGCGTCGCCGGAGGTCTGAAATCTGATGTTGCGATTTCTCCCCTACATCATCGGCGCGGTTGCCACGGTTCTTGGCCTGGGCGGGGTGTGGGCGAAAGCTGAGAGTTCAGGCAGGGCCAAAAAGGAGGCTGAAGATGCAAAGCGCCGTGAAGCTGATCTCGCTCGCATTAGGCGTGCCGATGCTGCTCGCGTCGATGGCCGGGTGCAAGACGACCCCTTCAACCGGGATTCCAAGTGAGGTCTGCCTGATCTGGAAGCCGATCACCTTCTCTGCAAGCCGGGACACGCCCGAAACTGTGGAGGAGATCCGCGCCCAGAACGCCCGCCGGCAGGTCTTCTGCGAAGGTTAGGGGAGGCAGATCAGCTTGCCTGACAAACCGGAGTTTAAGGGTTTCCGGAGTCGATTTTCATAGGCGCGCGAAGTTCTTCGCGCGCTTTGACATTTCCGCTGAATGTTGCTTTGATAATGACTTGAAGCATCGCCGTTAGGCCTGTGGCAGCCAGCTTTGCTGCGCCACGCGTTCAGTGGGTAACCTATTTGAGAGACGAGTTGTATTTCGTTCCCAGGTCAGGCGAAGCTGCCTCAGAGATCAGGCAATTGGACTGGGCGCGAACGCCCTTGGGGGAACCGGAAGGCTGGTCTGTACAACTCAAGACAGCAGTGCAGATGATGCTTGCCTCCATGTTTCCCAAGGCGGTGATCTGGGGGCCTGACTACACCACCGTCTATAACGATGCCTTCCGCATGATCCTCGGCGACAAAACCGAGTGCATGGGCAAGCCACTCCACGTCATCTGGGAGGAGGCGTGGTCGGAACTGGCGCCGATCGCTGCCAAGGCCTTCGCAGGCGAGGCGACCTACATCGAGGACTACCCGCTCGTCATCAATCGCTACGGCCACATGGAGCAGGCTTACTTTACGTTCTCCTATAGCCCGATCCTAGATGGCGAGGGCCGCGTGGCCGGCGTGATGAACACGCTGATCGAAACCACCGGCAAGGTGGAAGCGGAAAAGATCGCCGCAATCCTCAACGCCGAGCTCGCGCACCGAATCAAGAACACATTCAGCATCATTCAGGCGATCGCTACACAGACCTTTCGGACGGCAGTGGAAAGTGAGCACCTGAAGAGCTTCGCCAGCCGGCTCCATGCACTTGCCAATGCCCACGACGTGCTCCGAATGGGGCGCAACTCCAGCGGCACCATCGAGGATATCGTCGACGGTATCGCATCGTCGCTGGGCGTGAAGGAGCGGGTGTTGCTCGAGGGCCGTGAGATCCTGATCGGCCCCAAGGGCGCGCTTTCCATGTCGCTTGCGGTCCACGAACTGATGACCAACGCGCTGAAATATGGCGCGCTGTCCAACGCCACCGGAAGCGTTTCGGTCTCCTGGGAAGTGCGCTGGAACAACGGCGACAAGACGCTTGTTTTCCACTGGCGCGAATCAGGTGGCCCGCCGGTATCACCACCGGAGAACACCGGCTTCGGTTCGCGACTCATCGAAATGGGGCTGCTTGGGGCAGGGGACGTGCAGACCTTCTATAATCGGCACGGATTTGAGGCGATCATGTCCGCACCGCTCGACCAGATCCAGGATGAGGGACGGCTTTACAACCTGAACGGTCAATAATTTTTGCCTTGAGAATGGCCGGACGCCAGGCGCCCGGCCTCTGCTGCTACCGCGACTTCTTGTAAAGCTTGGTCGCGATCTCGAACATCTCTTCCGGAGCATAGTCTGGCGTGAAGGCGGATGGGATGCCGACGAGGTCGTGAATCTTGCCGCCGTCCGGCATGCCGTCGATCACCTCGAGCTCGCCTGGAGGATCAGTCGGCAGCGCCGTCTCGCCATTGCCCCAGATGCCAGCCATCTCCTTGTAGTCGGTCGGGCTGAACGTGTAGAGCCTGCGATGCGAGCCTTCCGCCAGATATTTTTGGCATTCCGGGATCTTGTCGAGCGGGATGTTCGGGGTCGGCAGGAACTTGTCGAGGTCGACGCCGGTGATCTTCTTGAGCGCCAGCGCATAGGCGTGGGCGTGCACAGATCCGCGGACGAGCAGGTAACCACAGACTTCGCGCCCCGTGGGGTCGCTAAGGCTTTCATAGACGCGCAGCTTGTGAAGACGCGCACCGCATTCGAGATGGAAATTGTGCAGGAGGTCGACGACGACGTTACCAGTCGTGGTAACCATGTCGGCGTTCCAGCTCATGGCGTTGCTGTTGACGGGCGTCGACCCGCCGCCATGCGAGAAGAAGGCGCCCGCGAGGCGGATATCCTTCATCGCCTCGTAAGGCGCATTGGAAATGTCGCCGCCGTCGCCGGTATCGTCCAGCTTGCTGTCCGGTCCGTTGTTCAGCATGGCGACGCCGTTGCTGACCAGTTCCACATGCCCCAGCTCCTCGGCGGTAATGGCCGCGACGAGGCTATAGAACGGTTTCAGCTTGCTCTTGGATCGGAAGTTGAAGCTCTGGAAGAGATAGTTGCCCAGCGTGGACATCTCGCCGTATTTACCGCCAAGCAATTCCTGCAAGGCCGCGGCAGCATTGGGATCCTGTCTCTTGGGCGCAGGTAGTTCCACCTGCAGTTTGTCAACGCGCAAGAACATCGGTCACCTCTCTCAAACTCCCCCGTGAGACCGAACAAGGGGGAGTTGAGATGGTTCCATGGGGGCCACGAAGAGGGCGAAACGGGGCGAGCAGGGTCAGAATTCCCGGCAGGAGATCCTTTGTATTTCGCAGTTCCGCTGTAAACAGGCAAATACTGGCTTGCGAGATCTTTATTAACGGCAATTTTTCTTACACGGAAAGCCCGCGAGTACTGACGCTGGACGATTTCAGGACGGCATTCGAAAGACTAAACTTTGCCAGAGAATGAAAAGCTGGTATGATATATTTATGAGGAGATCTCCGCTCAGTTTCGTTCTTGCCCTCGGCTTGTCGGCTGCCACGCTTTGCGCGTCATATGCCGGTGAGAAGGTAGATCTGGAACTGGTGCTGGCAGTTGATATTTCCACCTCCATGACACCAGACGAGTTGATGTTGCAACGTGAGGGATATGCGGCAGCGTTGACAGACCCTGATGTTGTTCGCGCGATAATGTCCGGGCCCTATGGCCGTATCTCAGTGACTTTCTTCGAATGGGCTGGCGTCACATGGCAGAAGATGGTGGTGCCCTGGACTATTATTGCGAACATGGAGGATGCAGAGGCTTTCGCGAAGAAGTTGGATCGCGTGCCTTCATATCAGCCCCGGCGCACCTCGATCTCGGGTGCGATCAACTTTAGCATGAACCTGTTTGATCAGAATCCGCATGAAGGGATAAGGCGCGTAATCGACGTCTCGGGCGACGGAACGAACAACGAGGGTCCGCCTGTCACGGAGGCTCGCGATCGGGCTGTTGCCGAGGGTATAGTTATCAATGGTCTGCCGCTGATGACCGACCAGGTTGATTTCAGCGACAACGACCTGGCGAATCTCGACGTGTACTTCCGCAGTTGTGTCTCCGGAGGGCCAGGCTCGTTCGTGATTCCGGTTACGGATTGGTCGGAGTTTCCGGCTGCCATACGCCGCAAGTTGATATTGGAGACATCCCAGAAAATTCCTTCTGGACATGACAAGCCAACCGTTGTGCTGGCTCGTGCAGAAAGCCCCTACGACTGCATGATAGGCGAAAAACTATATCGCGAAGACCCTCTCCGAAACAGGTATAGCCCGGAAAACTTCCAGTGGCCCTCCAACCGCCCTGAAAATCAGCGCCGCTGATCAAATGGGAAACTGCACTGGCCAATAGGTCGTGTTTGGACACAACCACATAGCATCGGCTTCAGAGAAAAGCTTTATTGTGAAGGGGGGGTGGAATGGTGGGCGATGAGAGACTCGAAATCGCTCCTCCACAAGTCCAAGCATTGAAAACATTGGGCTTTTCTTTGCTTCCGATTTGAAAACCATAGCAGTTAAACCTAGCAGGTTCAACCTATGGAGACAGACCTATGGCTACCGGAAAAAACATCTTCCCTCTTCTCACCGCCTCTACCACCGATGCTGAAATCCTCAGCCTGATTAAAGACCCTGTTGCCGCTATAGGCTTTGCTCTTGAGCATCTTGAGGACTTCGAGGTCCACCTATTCCTCCGTGATTGGCAGAACGGGGAGGACCTCACCAGCTGGATAGAGGCATGGAGGGAAGACCAGAAGGCAGGCATTGAGTACCACGCAAGCCGAGACCAGCAATAGGAACCAGCAATAGGAACCCTCAATGGGAGTGAGGCCGTACCATCCCGCTCCCTTTCTGCCCTCCCGGAGATACCCCATGAGCACCCGTCACATAGTGGCACTCTTTGAAGCGAACCGCAGACTGTTGGTGGAGCATCGGTAAGCGCGATTTTCGATGCGCCTAGACGGCCTCTTCAGGCGTAATCGCGCACGGGTTCTAGCCGTATCCAGCTTTATTTGGCATTTGCCTTGGAGAAGTTGAACGGCAGCAGGTCGCCAATGTCGG
>Ga0180221_1000565_pt1 | contig 31109 bp, 26 predicted proteins | sample eDN5th37CKraftMG_FD_151339 | JGI IMG/M metagenome (GOLD analysis project Ga0180221, IMG submission 151339) | Enriched Miracle-Growth compost microbial communities from Emeryville, California, USA - eDNA 5th pass 37_C Kraft MG (version 2) (version 2) ...
GCCGGTCTCCGTGCCCCCGGTCGGCTCCTGGGTGGGGTCGGTCGTGGGGTCGTCGGTCGGCCGGCTCGTGGTCCCGTCGGGCGTGGTGCCCGTCGTGGACTCGTCCGAGCCCCGCTCGCGGGTCCGTGTGTCGGAGTCGTCCCCGGGCACGTCCGCCGGGTCCTCGGCGGGGCTGGTCGGCGTGGGCACGGCCGAGCCGTCGGAGTCGGTCGAGGTGCGGCTGATGCTGGTGCCGGCGCCCTCCTGGCCGCGCACCGCGTCGGAGATCGGCTTGCCGATGACGAGCTCGACGACCAGCACCACGCCCATGACGACGACGAACAGCGCGGCCGCCGTCAACGCGAGCGCCTTGCCGGTGCCGTGCTTCTCCACGAACCGCAGCCAGGCGTTGCGGGGCTCCTGGGCGTCGTCGGCCGCGTCGTCGGCGTCGTCGTGCGCGGCCGACGCGGCGCGCTCCGTGGTCGCCGTGGCGTCGTCGGGCGACGGCTGGCGCAGGATCTCGGTCGGGCTCTCGGCCGCGGTGTCGGACTCGGTCCCGGTCGCCGTGCCGGCCTCGTCCGCGGCGGTCAGCTCTTCGGTGTCGGAGGTCGTGACGACGGTGCCGCGCGCCGTCGTGGCCGTGCCACCGACCCGCATCGCGGCGGTGCGGGAGCGCACGCTCACCGGGGTCGTGCGCGCCACCACCTTCGTGACCACCGGCTTGAGCTGCTCGTGGGTCTTCTCGATCGAGCGCGTGTAGAAGAAGTTGCCGATGACCGTGACGACGCTGGCGAGACCGGCCCCGATGATCGTGCCGGCGACGCCGAAGAACGACATCAGCACGGTGGCGCTGACGGCGGCGAGAGCGCTCGCCACGACCTGCGTGAGCGAGAGCCGGGACGCGGCGGGGGCGCCCTTCTCGTCGTCGCGCGAGGCGTCGTCGGGGGTGCCCGAGGGGCGGGGGGAAGAGGTCACGGAGGGGCGATCCAGGTCGGGGGCGGTCGGTCCGACGCCCGCCTGAGCCGGCCCGGGGGCCGCGCGCCGCGGGCTCCGGCGTCTGCCGCGGGCGTCCATCTCAGACTAGGCCCACCGTGTGCAGGTCGCAGCGGGCCGCCGTGACCCGGCCCGTGAGGAACCGCGAAGATTGTGTGTCTCCCCAGCCTGGAGGCGTTGTGCGCCCACCACACCAGGGCGGGGTCAGGACGCGGCGGTCGCCTCCGCCGCGGCGAGCAGGACGCAGGTCGCGACGCCGTCCATGGCGACGCGCACCTCGTCCAGCGGCGGCATGGTCGGCGCGAGCCGCAGGTTCCGGTCCTCGGGGTCCTCGTGGTACGGGAACGTGGACCCCGCGGGGGTGAGAGCGATCCCGGCCTCCTTCGCGAGCTGCACGACGCGGGACGCCGTGCCCGGCACGACGTCCACGGACACGAAGTACCCGCCGTCCGGCCGCGTCCAAGACGCGACGCCGGCGTCGCCGAGGCGCTCGTCCAGGATGTCGATGACGGCGCGGAACTTGGGCGCGAGGATCTCGCGGTGGCGGCGCATGTGCGCCCGCACGCCCTCGGCGTCGCCGAAGAACCGGGCGTGACGCAGGTGGTTGACCTTGTCCGGGCCGATCGAGCGGATGCGCAGGTGCTGCGTGAACCAGGCGACGTTGCCCGGCGACGCCGCGAAGAACGCGACGCCGGAGCCGGCGAACGTGATCTTCGACGTCGACGCGTACATGAGGACACGGTCGGGGTTGCCGGCCTCGGCGGCGAGGTCGATGGCGTTCGCGGACTTCGCCTCGTGCTCCGTGAGGTGGTGCACGACGTACGCGTTGTCCCAGAAGATGCGGAAGTCGGGCGCCGCGGCGGGCATCGACACCAGGCGCCGGGCGACCGCCTCCGAGACGACCGAGCCGTCCGGGTTGGCGTACGTCGGCACCACCCACAGGCCCTTGATCGTCGGGTCGTCGGCGACGAGCGCCGCGACCGCCTCGGCGTCGGGGCCGTCGGGCGTCATGGGCACGGTGACCATGCGGATGCCCAGCTCCTCGCAGATCGCGAAGTGCCGGTCGTAGCCGGGCACCGGGCAGACGAACGTGATCTGCTCCTCGCGCGACCACGGCCGCTCGGAGCCCGGCACGCCGAACAGCATCGCCTGCACGATGGTGTCGTACATCAGCGTCAGCGAGGCGTTGCCCTGCGCGAGGAGCTGGTCGACCGGCACGCCGAGCAGCTCGGCGAAGATGCGCCGCAGCTCGGGCAGCCCGGCGAGGCCGCCGTAGTTGCGCGTGTCGGTGCCGTCCTCGGCCGTGTGCACGCCCTCGCCCGGCAGGGCGAGCAGCGGCTCGGAGAGGTCGAGCTGCTCGGCCGACGGCTTGCCGCGCGTGAGGTCGAGCTTCAGGCCGCGCGCCTGCAGGTCCGCGTACTCGCGGCGCAGGTCGTCGAGGCGGGCGGTGAGGTCGTGCTCGGGGCTGGCGGGGGCGGGCTCGGTGCTCACCTTCGCGACTCTACCGGCCGGGGCGGGCCAGGCGTCGTGAGAGTCGGGAGAGCGAGACGGCCATGAAGGCCCGCAGGAACAGGCCGACCAGCGGGTCGGTCGCGAGGCGGGGGAGCGGGCCCGCCAGGTGGGCCTCCTCCCACCACACGATGCGGCAGCGCTGGTCGTCCAGGGGGACGACGTCGAAGCCGGCGGCGCCGAGGAGCACCGGGCCGAGCTTGCGCAGCCGGGTGCGCCCCACGCGGGCCGCTCCCGTTGACGGCCGTTCGAGCTGCTCGACGACCATGCGGTCCAGCATCACGAGGCGCCCCAGGGTGCTCGCCGGGTCGCGCCGCGCGCCCGGTCCGCTCGCCATCGTGTAGCGGTCGCCCAGCTCCGGCCCCGCGCTCGCGGAACCGACGAGGCGGGTCGCGGGGATCCACCGGGGGTGGGTCCGCAGGTCCGCGACCCACGCGAACGCGACCGAGGCGTCCACGGGGACGATGCGGGCGACCTCGACCCGGCGGGCCGGCGTCGCGTCGGGGGCGACCGTCATGCGTCGTCGTCCTCGGCGCCCCGGGCGTGCCCCTTGCGGCGCGGCAGCCAGCGGCTCGGCGTCGAGCGGCCGGGTGTCGCGAGCGGGCGCAGCTGCGGCACGTCGGCGCCGGGCTCGAGCACCGCCTCCACGACGCGGGGGAAGTGCTCGGGCGGCGGCCCGAACGCGCGCCGGGACTGCGCCACGACGCCGTGCCCCAGCGCCCGGCCGCCGGCGATCCCGACCACGAACCCCACGCCGAACGGCAGCAGGCGGCCCAGCGCGAGCGACCCCTGCTTCGCGACCTGCCGCCGCAGGAACTGGCGGGCCAGGGTCTTGTTGACCCGCTTGATCGTCGTCTGCGGCATGGACGTGAGCAGCACCTTGCCCCAGGCCACCGTCGAGCCGCCGACCGCGTTCTCGACGTCCCGCGCGCCGCGGTCGCCCAGCACGGTGGCCAGCAGGAGCGCCCGGCGGCGCGGCACGTCGTCGATCTCGATGCCGTGCACGTCGGCGACGGCGAGCGCGAACGCCGCCGACGCCCCGAAGAACGTCGCCACGTCGCCCGTCGTCAGCGCCGTCGCGGCCGCCGTCCCGACCGCGGGGGCCGCGGCAGCCGCGCCCACCGCGCCGCCCGCCGTCGCCAGCAGGGCCAGGTACTCCTTCTCCAGGAGCCGCACGATCCCGGCCGGGTCGGCCTCGGGGTTGCGGGCGCGCAACCGGTCCACGTGCTTGTGGATCGCGGCCGACGGGATCGTCACCGCCCGGTCGAGCAGCGAGTCGAGCAGCGGCGTCGGCCGGTACCGGGCCCACTCCTCGCGGCGCGCGGTCGGGTCCTTCGCGACGTCGCGCCCGTCCTCCGGCCGCACGACCTCCTCCGACCTCGCGCCGTCGTCCGCGCGGCCCCGGCCGCTCATGACGAACCCTCCGTGCGGCCCGTCCCCGACGGCTGCTCGAACACCGCCGGCGGCACCAGGGCGCCCGCCTTGAGGGTGCGACCCACCGTGCAGGCGCGGTCGATGGACCGCTGCGCCAGCAGGAGCGTCTTGTTCCGGGTCGCCTCGTCCAGCCCGGACAGGTCGATCTCGAACCGCTCCGTCAGCACCGGGTAGCGGTCCTCGTCCATGTCCTTCGCGTCCTCGACGCGGATGACGGCCTCGTACGCCTCGCCCAGCACGCGCGCGAACTTGGTGTCGCTGCTCATGCCCGCGCACGCGGCGAGCGCCACCTTGAGCAGCTCGCCCGGCGTGAAGACGGCGCCGGCCTCCGCGGGCCCGATCTCGACGCTCGCGCCACGGGCCGAGTGCCCGCGGTAGGTGCGGGTGCCGGTGCGCTCCACCCACAGCGGGTCGGTGGGCGACGGCGTCACGGGGGCCGGGGCGTCGGTCTCGGTGCCGGCGGCGGTCTCGGTCGTGGTGCTCTGGTCCGTCATGAGGTGATCCTCCCACTGGTTGCCCGGGCACGTCCGGGGACGTCCCGAGCACAACGTGCGCACGGTCCGCTCGATTCCGCTGTCGCGCAGGTCACACGGGCGCGCGTGTCACGGACCACGGCCGGGCCCGGTCGAGAGGGTGGCGGGCGGCCACCGGGCCGCCCGCAGAGGCACCGCAGAGAGGACAGGCTCATGAAGATCGTGGTCGTCGGTGGGACGGGACTCATCGGCACGCAGGTCATCGCCCGGCTCACGGAGGCCGGGCACGAGGCGGTCGCCGCCTCGCCCGGCACGGGGGTGGACACGCTGACCGGTCAGGGCGTGGACGCGGCGCTCGCGGGCGCCGACGTCGTCGTGGACGTCTCGAACTCGCCGTCGTTCGCGGACGACGACGTGCTGCGCTTCTTCACGACGTCGACACGCACGCTGCTCGACGCCGAGGCGCGGGCCGGGGTGCGGCACCACGTCGCGCTGTCGATCGTGGGCGCGGACCGCAACCCCGGGTCCGGGTACATGCGGGCCAAGGTGGCGCAGGAGGAGCTCGTACGCTCGGGCGGCGTCCCGTGGACGGTCGTCCGCGCCACGCAGTTCTTCGAGTTCGCGCCGCGGATCGCCGACGGCGCCACGGTGGACGGCGAGGTGCGCGTGCCGCCCGTCGGGTTCCAGCCCCTCGCGTCCGCGGACGTGGCGCGGTTCGTGGCCGAGGCGGCCGTGGGAGAGCCGCTGGACGGCACGGTCGACGTCGCCGGACCGGAGCGGGTGCGGTTCGACGAGTTCATCGCCGCCGTGCTGGCGGCCGCGGGCGACGACCGCCCGGTGGTGGCGGACCCCGCCGCGCCGTACTTCGGCGCGGTGCTCGCCGACGACTCGATCGTGCCGCAGGGGGACGCCCGCCTCGGCACGGTCACGTACGCGGACTTCGCCGGGGCGCGGGCGTAGCGTGACCGCATGACGCGTCCGTCGGCGGCGGAGCGCCCCGACCCCCTCGACGAGGGGGACGGGGCGCTCGACGCGTTCCTCGCCGTCCGCCCGCAGCTGTTCGGCATCGCCTACCGGATGCTCGGCGGCGTCGCCGAGGCGGAGGACGTGGTGCAGGAGGCGTGGCTCCGCTGGCAGGGTACGGACCGCGACGAGGTGCGCAACCCGGCGGCGTTCCTCACGACCGTGACGACCCGGCTCGCGATCAACGCGGCGACGTCGGCGCGCGCCCGGCGGGAGACGTACGTGGGGCCGTGGCTGCCCGAGCCGGTCGACACGTCCGACGACCCGGCCCTCGGCGCCGAGCGCGCGGAGGCGCTGGAGCTGGCGACCCTGCTGCTCATGGAGCGGCTCACGCCGCTGGAGCGCGCCGTGTACGTGCTGCGGGAGGCGTTCGGGTACCCGCACCGGCGCGTGGCGGAGATCCTCGACCTGACGGAGGCGAACGCGCGCCAGCTCGCCCGGCGGGCGCGCGAGCGGCTGGGTGCCCGCCAGGCCGTGCCCGTCGACCCCGGCGAGCACCGTCGGTTGCTCGACGAGTTCGTCGCCGCCGCCCACGAGGGGGACCTCGCGCGCTTCGAGCGCTACCTGGCGGACGACGTCGTCGCGCGCCCCGACGGCGGCGGACGGGTCCACGCGTCGCGCGTCGAGCTCGTCGGCCGGGCGCGGGTCGCGCTGTTCCTCGACAACGTGTGGCGCAAGTACTGGACCCTCGGCGCGGTCCGCCTCGTCGAGGCGAACGGCCTGCCCGCGCTCGTCGTCGACCGCGACGGCGCCCCTGCCGCGCTCGTCGCGCTCGACGTGGCCGACGGGCACGTCGAGCACGTGTACGTGCAGGTCAACCCCGACAAGCTCGCCGGCTACGCCGCGGCGTCCTGAGCGGGAGCCGGCTCCGGGTCGGCGGGCGGGGTCGCCGCCGCGAACGCGGCCCGGGGCGTCTGCACCGAGGCGAGGGAGACGACGTCGCGCCCGAAGAGCGCGGCGGTGAGCCAGACCGCGAGCACGCGGGTCTTGCGCTCCCACGTCGGGATGGCGAGGACGTGGTAGCCGCGGTGGACGAGCCACGCGAGCCGGCCGCGCACCACGATCCCGTGGGACTGGAAGATCCCCGACCCCAGGCCCAGCGTCGCGATGACGCCGAGGCTGCCGTGCACGTACGGGCGCGTGGGGCGCCCGTGCAGGGTCGCGACGAGGTTGCGCGCCAGGCGCCGGCCCTGCCGGACGGCGTGCTGGGCGTTGGGCACGGCGAGCGCACCGGGGCGCGCGACGGCGAGGTCCGGCACGGCGGCGCCGTCGCCCGCGGCCCACGCGTCGTCGACGGGCGCGTCGTCGGTGCCGACCCGCAGGTCGGGCCGCACGACGACGTACCCGCGGCGGTCCACCGGCAGGTCGGTGTGGGTGGCGACCACGGGGTTCGCGGCGTTGCCCGCCGTCCACACCAGCAGGCCCGACGCGAACGACTCGCCGGTCGAGAGGCGGACGACGCCGCCGGTCGCCGACTCCAGGGCGGTGCCGAGGTGCACGTGCGCGCCGCGGCGCTCGAGCTGCTCCACGACCCACCGCCCGGGCCGGTCCGTCACCTCCGGCAGGATGCGGTCGCTCAGCTCCACGAGGTGGAACCGCAGCTCGGCGGCGTCGATCTCGGGGTAACGGGGGAGCAGGTCGTGCGCCAGCGACAGCAGCTCCGCGAAGCCCTCGACGCCGGAGAACCCGCCGCCGACGAACGTCACGGTGAGCAGCCGCTCCCGCTCCGGCCCGCGCGGCAGGCCCGCCGCCCGGTCGAACGACGTCAGCAGCCGGTCGCGGATGGCGACGGCCTCCTCCACGTGCTTCATCCCGATCGCGTGCTCCGCGACCCCCGGCACCGGGAAGACGCGCGTCACCGCGCCCGCCGTCACCACGACCGTGTCGTAGTGGAGGCGGTACGGCTCGCCCGAGCGCGGCCGGACGACGACGGCGTGGGCGGCGTGGTCGACGCGCGTCACCGACCCGTCCACGAGGCGCGTGCGGCGCAGGTGGCGGCGGTGCGACACCGCCGCGTGCCGGGCCTCGACCGAACCGGCCACCACCTCCGGCAGGAACGGCTGGTACGTCATGTAGGGGCGCGGGTCGACGAGCACCAGCTCCACCTCTCCGCGGCGCAGCTCCCGCCGCAGACCCTTCTCCAGCTCACGGGCCGCCGTGAAGCCCGCGTAGCCGCCACCGACGATCACGATGCGTCGCACCACTGCCTCCTGTGCCGCGCCCGTCGGGCGCTCTCACCATGTCGACCGGGCGGCGGGCCGATCCGTGACGGCCCCGGGGTGTGACGTCCGAGACGTCGGCGCGGCGGGGTCGTAGGGTTGCCGCATGGCTGCGATCCCGACCCCCTACGAGGACCTTCTTCGCGACGTGCTGGAGCACGGCACGCACAAGGAGGACCGCACGGGGACGGGCACGCGCAGCGTGTTCGGGCGGCAGATCCGCTACGACCTGCAGCAGGGATTCCCGCTGATCACGACCAAGCGGGTGCACCTCAAGTCGGTCGCCTACGAGCTGCTGTGGTTCCTGCGCGGCGACTCCAACGTGCGCTGGCTGCAGGAGCACGGCGTGACGATCTGGGACGAGTGGGCCTCGCCCACCGGCGAGCTCGGCCCGGTGTACGGCGTGCAGTGGCGGTCGTGGCCGACGCCGGACGGGCAGCACGTGGACCAGATCGCCGGCGTCGTCGACCAGATCACGGTGAACCCGGACTCGCGCCGGCTGATCGTCAGCGCGTGGAACGTGGCCGAGCTGACGGACATGGCGCTGCCGCCCTGCCACCTGCTGTTCCAGTTCTACGTGGCCGACGGGAAGCTGAGCTGCCAGCTCTACCAGCGCTCGGCGGACCTGTTCCTCGGCGTGCCGTTCAACATCGCGTCGTACGCCCTGCTCACCCACATGGTGGCCGCGCAGACCGGCCTCGAGGTCGGCGAGTTCGTCTGGACGGGCGGCGACTGCCACATCTACGACAACCACGTCGAGCAGGTGCGCACCCAGCTCGAGCGCGAGCCCTACCCCTACCCGACGCTGCGCCTCGCGCCGCGCGACTCGATCTTCGACTACACGTACGAGGACATCGAGGTGCTCGGCTACCAGCACCACCCGGGCATCAAGGCCCCGGTCGCGGTCTGACCGGGGGCCGCTCGACGTGATCGGTCTGATCTGGGCCCAGGCGCGCGACGCCGCGGGCCGGCCCGTCATCGGCGCCGCGGGCGCGATCCCGTGGCGGGTCCCCGAGGACTTCGCGCACTTCAAGGCGACGACGGCGGGGCACCCGGTCGTCATGGGCCGCCGCACGTGGGAGTCGCTACCGCGTCGCCCGCTGCCCGGGCGCACGAACGTCGTCGTGACGCGGCGGCCGGGCTGGTCGGACGACGGCGCCGTCGCCGCGGGCTCGGTCGACGAGGCCCTGGCGCTCGCCGCCGCGTCCCCCGGCGGCCAGGAGGTCTGGGTGATGGGCGGCGGCGAGCTCTACGCCGCGACCCTGCCGCTCGCCGACCGGCTCGTGGTCACCGAGATCGACCTGCAGGTCGAGGGCGACGCGTTCGCCCCCGACGTCGACCCCCGGGCGTGGCAGCTCGCCGACGACGGCGCCTGGGCGACGTCGTCCGGCCCGGGCGCCCTGCGCCACCGCGTCCGCACCTTCACGCCCACCTCCGCGAGGTAGTACCCCTCCCCGCGAGGTAGTACCCGGCTCGCCGAGGCAGTAGATCCCCAGGTGGGTGCCCGGTCACGGGTACTACCTCGCGGGGAGGGGTACTACCTCGCGGGGACCTGGACTACCTCGGCACGTCACGGCTCGACACCGATTGTCGGAAGGCGCTTGCCCGTCCCGGTGCCGGTCCGGTACGTTGCGGGAAACCGGTTACCAGCGCGTCTCGCCGGAGCGCGCACCGCTCAAGGATGAGCAGAGGGGCACGCCGATGGTGGTTGCGACGAACGAGGGGCAGACGCGGTGAGCGCGGTCACCGCCGCGAGGGCCGCGGCCACAGCGACGCCGACCCCCGCCCCCGGCCCGCCGTCCCGCCCGCGCAGGAAGCGAGTCTCGGCGCTCTGGAAGCACAAGGCGCTCTACCTCATGGCCGTGCCCGGGGTCCTGTACTTCCTGGTGTTCAAGTACGCGCCCATGGGCGGCCTGGTCATCGCCTTCCAGGACTACATGCCGTTCCTCGGCGTCGGCGGCAGCCCCTGGGTCGGCTTCGACCACTTCGTGCGCTTCTTCGCCGAGGACACGTTCCTGGTGCTGCTGCGCAACACCGTGGTGATCTCGCTCCTGCTGCTGGTCTTCGCGTTCCCGGTGCCGATCGTCCTGGCGCTGCTGCTCAACGAGGTGCGAACCAAGGTCTTCCGGCGCAGCGTGCAGACGGTCGTCTACCTGCCGCACTTCATGTCGTGGGTCATCGTCGCGTCGATCTTCTACGTGCTGCTCTCGACCGACGGCGGTGCGGTCAACAACCTCATCGTCGAGTGGGGCGGCCAGCCCGTCCCGTTCCTCACGGACCCCGACTGGCTGCGGCCGCTGTACGTGGGGCAGGAGATCTGGAAGGGCGCCGGGTGGGGCACGATCGTGTACCTCGCCGCGATGACGGCGGTGGACACCCAGCTCTACGAGGCCGCGGAGCTCGACGGCGCGGGCCGCGTGCGCCAGACCTGGCACATCACGCTCCCGGCGATCCGCCCCACCATCATCGTGATGTTCATCCTCGCCATCGGCGACTTCCTGGAGCTCGGCTTCGAGCACATGTTCCTGGTGATGAACTCGCTCAACCGCTCCGTGGGCGACATCTTCGACACGTACGTCTACACGACCGGCATCCAGAACGGGCAGCTCAGCTACGCCGCCGCGGTGGGGCTCTTCAAGGGCCTGGTCGGCCTGATCCTCGTCGTCATGGCCAACCGCCTCGCGAAGAGGTTCGGCGAAGAGGGCGTCTACTGATGTTCTCCTTCGAGGGCTTCGTGCGGATCAACACGTTCCTCACCGGCGTGTACCGGCTCGCGTACCTCAACGTGCTCTGGCTCGCGACGACCGTCCTCGGGCTCGGGCTGCTCGGCGCCGGGCCGGCGTCGTACGCCCTGGCGCGGTACGTGGACGGGTGGTTCCGCCGCGGGGAGACGCCGCCGGTCGCGCGGACCTTCGTGGCCGGCGTCCGGGAGCAGCCGTGGCGCGCCATGGTCGTCAGCTGGATCCTCGCCGGCGCGGGTGTCGTCATCGTCACGAACGTCTTCCGCGCCCCGGGCTGGACCGTGCAGGCGCTGAACGTCGTGGCGCTCGCCGTCCTCGCCGTCGCCGCCGCGTACGTGTACCCGGTGATGGTCGCGACCGACGCCGCGCCGGTCGGCCGGCAGCTCGCGAGCGCGCTCCTGATCGGCTTCGGGGCGCTGCACTGGACGATCCTCGGCACCACCGCGGTCGCCGTGACCGGCTGGCTGCTGTGGCAGGTCGCGACGCCGCTGCTCGTCCTGTTCGGGGTGGGGATCCCGGCCTGCGCGGTCGGTGCCGTCACCCGCATCGTCTTCCGCCCCCTGGCGCAGGCCCCGCAGGGGCCGGGGACCCCCGCGCCGTACCGCAGTTCCCTCGACGCGCCTGCGACGGAGCAGGTGGCACGACACGAAGGAGTCACACCATGAGGAGAGGCACGCTCGTCCCGGGCGCGGCGCTGGCGGCGGTCGCCGCCCTGGCCCTGACCGCCTGCGGCAACGGAGGCTCCGGCGAGGAGGCCGCGCCCGACGACGGCCCCATCAGCTGGATGACCATGCTCCACACGCCGACGACGCCGGAGAAGGACGGCGTCATCGAGGCGGCGCTCGAGGAGTACACGGGCCAGGAGTTCGACATGCAGTGGGTGCCGGACGCCTCGAAGGAGGAGAAGATCAACTCCGCCCTCGCGTCCGGCTCGCTCGCGGACATCGTGTCGCTCACGGTGACCGACAGCACGCAGGTGCGGCAGGCGCTCGGCTCGGGCCAGTTCTGGGACGTCGAGAAGTACCTGGCGGACTACCCGAACCTCTCCCAGATCGACCCGGACACCCTGGAGGCCGCGAAGCTCGACGGCAAGCTGTACGGCGTGCCGTTCCAGAAGGTCAAGGCGCGGTACGGCGTGCTGGTGCGTCAGGACTGGCTCGACAACCTGGGTCTGGACGTGCCGCACACGATCGAGGACCTCACCGAGGTCGCGGAGGCGTTCACCACGGACGACCCGGACGGCAACGGCAAGGACGACACCACGGGGTTCATCGACCGCGAGGAGAGCTTCCTCGTCGGCTTCCGGTCCCTGACCGGGTACTTCGGCGCGGGCGACAAGTTCGAGGTCACCGCGGACGGGCAGGTCGTGCCCGCGTTCACCACCGACGCCTTCAAGGAGGCGATGGAGTGGTACCGGGGCGTGTACGAGAAGGGCGCCGTCAACCAGGAGTTCGTCACCGTGCAGAAGACGAACCAGCAGGACGCCATCGCGCAGGGCAAGGGCGGCATCGTCGTCACCGGGCTGTTCGAGGCGAAGAACTACCAGGCCCTCGCCGAGAGCGCCGACCCGGAGACGCCGATGACGTGGGCGCTGGTCAACGACATGCGCACCGCCGACGTCGAGCACCGCATCCTCACCGACACCGGCGGCGGCATGGGCGGCTGGCTCGCCTTCCCGAAGACCGAGGTGACGTCGGAGGCCGAGCTGCAGAAGGTGCTGACCTTCATCGACAAGCTGATGGACGAGGAGGCCTACGGCCTCATGACCAACGGCGTCGAGGGCACCCACTACACGATCGACGACGACGGCGTCGTCACGATCACCGACCAGACGGCCTGGGAGCAGGAGGTGCAGCCGTACTCGTCCTCGCGGCCGTCGGAGAAGGTCGTGACGTACAAGAGCACGACGCCGTACGTCGACGAGGCGAACGAGCTGATGCAGGAGAACGAGGACTTCGTCGTCATCAACCCGGCCCAGTCGCTGTCCTCCGACACGTTCGACCGGCAGTGGTCGACCATCGAGCAGCAGGTCAACGACGCCTACAACCGGTACATCACCGGCCAGATCGAGATGGCCGACTACGAGGCGGTCGTCGAAGGGCTCCGCGGTCAGGGCCTCGACCAGATCGTCGAGGAGTACACCGCCGCGTACGCGAAGGTGAACGGCTGACGTGCCCACCCTCGACGACACCCTGGCCACGGCCACGCTGCAGTCCGCGATCGACGCTGCCGCCTCCGCGGGCGGCGGCACGGTCGTGGTGCCTGCCGGCACCCACCGCACGGGCGCGCTGCGGCTGCGCTCGCGCGTGGAGCTGCACCTCGAGGCGGGGGCGCTGCTGCAGTTCGTGCCCGACCCGGCGCTGTACCCCGCGGTGGACGCGCGGTGGGAGGGTGCCCCGGCCACGATCCACTCCCCGTGCCTGTACGCGGCCGGGGAGACGGACGTCGCGATCACCGGGTTCGGCACGATCGACGGCGGCGGCGCCCCCTGGTGGGACACGTTCCGCCACGACCGGGCCGCCCTCGCGCACCCGCGGCCCACGCTGGTGGGTCTGCACGACTGCACGCGCGTCACCGTCCGCGACGTGCGACTGACCCACTCCCCGAGCTGGACGGTGCACCCCCTGCGGTGCGACGGCGTCACGATCAGCAACGTCGTCATCGTCAACCCGCCTGACTCGCCCAACACGGACGGGATCGACCCCGAGTCGTGCCGCAACGTGCGGATCAGCGACTGCCACATCGACGTCGGGGACGACTGCGTCGTGCTGAAGGCGGGCACGGAGCGCGACCCCGTGCGCGTCCCCTGCGAGAACGTCGCGATCACCAACTGCACCATGGTGCACGGGCACGGCGGCGTCGTGATCGGCTCCGAGATGAGCGGCGGCGTGCGGGACGTCGTCATCAGCAACTGCGTGTTCGAGGGCACCGACCGCGGCATCCGCATCAAGGCGCGGCGCGGGCGCGGCGGGGTGGTCGAGGACGTCCGGGTGACGAACGTCGTCATGCGGGGCGTGATGACGCCCTTCGTCATCAACCCGTTCTACTTCTGCGGCCCGGACGGCAAGGAGCCGCACGTCGCCGACCGCGCCCCGCACCCGGTGGACGACTCGACGCCGGCGTTCCGGCGCATCCACCTGGCGCACGTCACGGCGCGCGACGTGCACGCCGCCGCCGGCTACCTGTACGGGCTGCCCGAGCAGCCGCTCACCGACGTCACGCTCGACGACGTCACCATCTCCTACGCCGCCGACGCCGTCGCGGGCGTCCCCGCGATGGCCGACGGGGTGCCCGCGATGCGGCGCGCCGGCCTGCACCTCGGCTTCGTCGCCGACTCCGACCTGTCGCGCGTGCGCATCGAGGGCTGCGACGGCCCGGGTGTCGTCGTTGAGCAGAGCCCGACGCTGCGGCTGACGGAGGTGAGGGTCGATGGCGAGCCTCTCGACGCCTGACGCCGTGCGGGTCGCTCCGCCCGCGTTGTCCGCGCCGGTCCACCGGACGGCGGAGACGTGGCTGGCGGTCGCGGGCATGGTGGGCTCGACGGTGTTCCTGGGCGGGTTCGCGCTGGTGATGAACCGGACAGACGAGGCGACCTTTTTCGACCGCCTGTACCCGGCGATGACCGACGCGGGGGTCTCCGTCGCGTCGGCGGACGCCTGGGCCGCGGCCCGCACCCTGGCCGCCTGGTTCGGGCTGACCCTCGTCGTCGTGCTGCTCGTCGCGGCGGCGGGGATCTACGTCGCGCACCGCCGGCCCGCCCGTCGCTCGACAGGCTGGTGGTTCGTCGCGGCCGGCCTCGCGTGCCTGTTGGGCAGCCAGCTCGTGCTGTACCCGGTCGCCTTCTGCTTCTTCGCCTCCGCCGGGCTGTTCGCGGTGCGGCGGCCGTCCACGACCGAGACCCGGAGCGCCCCATGAGCAAGACCCTCGCCCCGCCGCGAGCCGCCGCCGGCGAGCGCGGCCCGAGGCACCGGCCCAGCACGGGGACGCGCGTGTTCCGGGTGGTGAACGGCGTCGTCCTGACCGCCTTCGCGCTGATCTGCGTGCTGCCCTTCGTCAACGTGCTGGGCAGCTCGCTGGCGACGCCGGGCGAGCTCGCGACCCGGCCGTTCGTGCTGATCCCGCAGACGTTCACGCTGGACGCCTACCGGTACATCCTGTCGACGTCGACGATCTTCCGCGCCATGGGCGTCTCGGTGTTCGTGACCGTGGTGGGCACGTTCGTCAGCCTGCTGCTCACGTCCCTGATGGCGTACGCGCTGTCGAAGCGGTACCTGCGCGGCCGCCGCGTGATCAACTTCCTCGTGGTGTTCACGATGCTGTTCAGCGGCGGGATGATCCCCACGTTCATCGTGGTGAACAGCCTCGGGCTCATCGACTCGCTGTGGTCGCTGATCCTCCCGGTGGCGATCAACGCGTTCAACTTCGTCATCATGCGGAGCTTCTTCCAGGGGATCCCCGACAGCCTGGAGGAGGCGGCGCGGATCGACGGGTGCTCCGACCTGGGCGTGTTCGTGCGGATCGTGCTGCCGCTGTCGCTGGCCTCGATCGCGACCATCGGCCTCTTCTACGCGGTCTACTACTGGAACACCTACCAGGCCGCGATCCTGTACATCAACGACTCCACGAGGTGGCCGATCCAGGTGCTGCTGCGCCAGATCGTCATCGTCGCGAGCGGCATGAACGCCGACGAGAGCGCCGTGGACGTCGTCCCGCCGGCGCAGTCGGTGAAGATGGCGGTCATCTTCGTGGCGACGCTGCCGATGCTCGTCGTCTACCCGTTCGTGCAGCGGTTCTTCGTCAAGGGCGCGCTCATCGGGTCGGTCAAGGGCTGACGGCGCCCGCGCGGGCGTACGCGGCGTGGAACGTCCAGCGCGGGTCGAGCGTCTCGCCGAAGCCCTGTGACTGGACGGCGAGCGTGCCGTCGTCGGCGAGCGCGAGGCGCAGGCGCAGCGTCGCGAGCTCGTCGCCGTGCGTCCCCACGCGGACGTCGAGGACGCCGGGTGCCGTCCAGCCGGCGGTGACGACCGCCGGCTCGGCGCGGACGCGCGTGACGTGCGGGCCCGTGAGGTCGACGGCGATCGACCAGCCGTCGGAGGACGCGAGCGTGCCTACGTCCGCGTCGACGTCGAGGCGGAGCGCGCCCGGACCGGCGCCCGGGGTGCGGGTGGTCCACTCGCCGGTGAGCGGCCGGGCGTGCGCGGCGTCGTGCCGCGGCGCCGGCCAGGGGAGGTCCGCGACCTCCGCATCGCCCCGCGCGGGGCTCGTCCGGGTCGCGCCCACCAGGGCGCGCGCGGGCTCGACGAGCCGGTCGAGGACGAGGTCGAGCAGCTTCTGGTCGCCGCTCGCCGCCGCCTGGGCGTCGGCGGTGACGACCACGGTGACCTGCCGCTCCGGGTCGCCGTGGACGATCTGCCCGCCGAGACCGAACATCAGCCACCCGCCGCCGGGCGGCAGCCACAGCTGGTAGCCGTAGGCGGTACGGAACGGGCCGCCCCAGGTCTGGGTGGCGGGGGAGGACTGCGGCGTCGTCGCCGCCTCGAGGTAGTCGGCCGGGAGCAGCCGCACGCCGTCGTGCACGCCGTCGGCGTTGAGGAGCCGGGCGAGCCGGGTCAGGTCGTCGGGCGTGCACACCAGCCCGGAGCCGCCGTGGCTGAAGCCGTCCGGGCCGGTGAGGAAGCGCAGGCCCGCGCTCACGCCGAGGGGGTCGAGCACCCGGGGGCGCAGGTAGTCCACCAGGGAACCGCCCGTCGTACGCTCGACGAGCGCCGCCAGCGTGTACGACGCGCTCGTGTCGTAGGTGAACAACGTGCCCGGCGGGTGCGTCGGCGGCACGCGAAAGTACGACTCCAGCCACCCGCCCTCGCGCACCTTGTATGTCGTCGAGCGGTGCGGGCCGACCATCGCGAGCATGTGCCGCAGCGTCGTGGCCTCCAGCCACGGGTGCACCGGGTGGCCCGCGACGACGTCCGGAAAGTGCCGGACGACCGGGTCGTCGAGCGAGAGCCGGCCCTCGGCCGCGAGCAGGCCGACGGCGAGCCCCGTCACCGTCTTCGACACCGAGTACATCCGCTGCGGCACGTCGTGGCCGCGCGGCGCGGCGGCGGCCGTGAGCAGGCGCTCGCCGCCCGCGCGCACGTCGACCGTGTGCAGGGCGACGTCGAGCCGGTGGGCGCGGGCGACGAGGTCCGCGAGCCCGTCCGCGAGGTCCGGGTGGACGACGTGCTCCGCCGCGCCGGGGTCGGCCGCGGGCCCGGCCACGGTCAGACCAGGTCGCGGACGGCGGCGTACTGCTCGCGCACGACCGGGCGCGGGTCGGCGTCCAGCGTGGTCGCGACGGTGGTCGACCAGCCGGGCGCGTCGACGCCCGGGTCGGCGGCCGCGGCGAGCACCCAGGCGGCCTGGCGGGCGGCGCCGTTCGCCACGTACTCGCCGGGCTCCGGGATGCCGATCGCGAGGCCGAACACCTGCGTGGCCACCTGCTGCACGGCGGGGGACTGCGCGGCGCCGCCGATGAGCATGACCCGCTCGATCGGCACGCCCTGGGCGCGCAGGGCGTCGAGCCCGTCGGCCAGGCCGCACAGCATCCCCTCGACGTAGGCGCGGGCGAGGTGCGCGCGGGTGGACGTCGCGAGGCGGACGCCGTGCAGCGTGCCGGTCGCGTCGGGGCGGTTGGGGGTGCGCTCGCCCTCCAGGTAGGGCACCAGGACGAGGCCGTCGGCGCCGGGCGGGGCGGACAGCGCGAGGTCGGCGAGCTCGTGCACGTCGACGTCGAGCACCGCGCGGGCGGCGTCGAGCACGCGCGCCGCGTTGAGCGTCACCGCGAGCATGAGGGCGTTGCCGGTGGCGTCGGCGAAGCCGTTGATGGCGCCCGAGCCGTCGGCCGTGCGCGTCGGGGCCACCGCGGACACGACACCGGACGTGCCGATCGAGATCGCGATGTCGCCGGGGGTCATGCCGAGCGCGAGGGCCGCGGCGGCGTTGTCGCCCGCACCCGGCCCGATGAGCGCGCCGCCGTCGACGTCCGCACCGGCCACCGACGCGTGGGCGACGCCGCCCGACTCCGCCGGGCCCAGCACACGGGGGAGGGTGACGTCGTCGCGCCCCAGCGCCAGCGCGAGCAGGTCGCGGCGGTACGCGCCCTGGCCGCCGTCCGCCTCCGCGTCGTAGTAGCCGGTGCCGGACGCGTCGGAGCGGTCGGTGAACAGGGCGTCGAGCTGCGGGCCGAGCGGCGACTCGCCCTCGGGCCCGTAGCCGGCGATCCGCCAGCTCAGCCAGTCGTGGGGGAGCGCGACGGCGGCGACGCGCGCCGCGTTCTCGGGCTCGGCGTCGCGCAGCCAGCGCAGCTTGGTCACGGTGAGGGACGCGACGAGCACGGAGCCGACGGCGTCCGCCCAGGCCTGCGCGCCGGTCTCGCGGTCGCCGTCGCCCAGCTCGCGGATGAGGTCTTCGGCCGCGGCGGCGGAGCGCGTGTCGTTCCACAGGATCGCGTCGCGGACCACGCGGCCCTCGGCGTCGAGCGCCACGAGGCCGTGCTGCTGGCCGCCGACGGCGATCGCGGCGACGTCGTCCAGGCCGCCGGCCTCGCGCGCCGCAGCTTGGAACGCGTCCCACCAGTGCCGCGGGTCGATCGACGTGCCGTCGGGGTGCTTCGCGGTGCCGGACCGTACGAGGGCGCCGGTCTCGGCGTCGCGCACGACGATCTTGCAGGACTGCGTGGACGTGTCCACGCCGGCGACGAGGGGCATCGTTGCGTCTCTTTCAGGCAGGTCGGGGTTCCGGAGAGTGTTGTGGGCGCTCGTTTGGCGTTATTCGCAGGGCGAATAGCGCCAAACGAGCGCCCACAACACTCAGGTGGTGGTTCGCTCAGCCGATGAGGTGGCGGAGCGCGAGCTGGTGCAGACGCACCAGACCGTAGTCGCGCTCGGCGACCGCGTCGACGTCGACGTCCTCGTAGGCGGACCGGTCGGCGAGGAAGTCGTCGAACGACTCCCCGGCGGCCAGGGTCGACTCGCCCAGCTCGAAGACGCCGGCGTGCTCGAACGCCTTCTGGACCTCCGGGTCCTCGCGGTAGGCCTTCGATTTGGCGGCGAGCATGTCGTAGGTCTCCATGTTCGCCTTCGCCGACTCCCACACGCCGTCGAGGTGCTCGGTGCGGCTGGGCTTGTAGTCGAAGTGGCGCGGGCCCTCGTAGCGCGGGCCGCCGTTGGGGAACCCGTTCTCGAGCATGTCCACCGTGAAGAAGGCGCTCAGCAGGTCGCCGTGGCCGAAGACCAGGTCCTGGTCGTACTTGGGCCCGTGCTGACCGTTGAGGTCGATGTGGAACAGCTTGCCCGCGTACAGCGCCAGCGCGAGGCCGTGCGTGTAGTTGAGGCCGGCCATCTGCTCGTGGCCCGTCTCCGGGTTGAGGCCCACGATGTCGCCGTTGTCGAGCGTGTCGATGAGGGCGATGGCGTGGCCGATGCTCGGCAGGAAGATGTCGCCGCGGGGCTCGTTGGGCTTGGGCTCCAGCGCGATGCGCAGGTCGTAGCCCTTCTCCTTGATGTAGGCGGCGACCGTGTCGATGCCCTCGGCGTAGCGGGCGTGCGCGGCGTGCAGGTCCTTGGAGTTGTCATACTCCGTGCCCTCGCGGCCGCCCCACATGACGAACGTCGAGGCGCCCATCTCGGCGGCCAGGTCGACGTTGGTCAGCACCTTGCGCAGGCCGTACCGGCGCACCGTGCGGTTGTTCGACGTGAAGGCGCCGTCCTTGAAGATCGGGTGCGTGAAGGTGTTGGTGGTGACCATCTCGCAGACGAGGCCGGTCTCCTCGGCCGCCTTCTTCACCGAGTCGATGTGCTTCTGACGCTCCGCGCCCTCGGCGCCGAACGGGAAGACGTCGTTGTCGTGGAACGTGAAGCCCCACGCTCCGAGGTCGGCCAGCTTGCGGATCGAGTCCGCAGGGTCCAGGTCCGGGCGGGTGGCGGTGCCGAACGGGTCGTTGGCGGGCCAGCCGACGGTCCACAGGCCGAACGAGTACTTGATGTCGCTCACGGGTCTCTCCTCGTCGAGTTTTGTTGTACCGCTGAACTATTGCGCGTCGCTGGGCTAGAGTCAACACGTGCCAGCCACTCCGACGACGACGTCCGCCGCGGCGCCGCGCGTGCCCGACGGCCGAGCCGCGTCGCGTCAGCACACCCTGCGCGAGCGGAACCTGCGCCTGGTCGCGGCAGCCGTCTTCGAGGCCACTGCACCACCGTCGCGCGCCGACGTCGCCGCCGCCACCGGCCTCACCCGCGCCACCGTGTCGACCCTGGTCGACCGGCTCGTCGCCGGGAGGCTCGTCGCCGAGCTGCCGCCCGTCGCCGCCCAGCGCGCCGGCCGCCCGGCCGTGCCGCTCGTGCCCGCCGGCCGCTCCGTGGTCGGCCTCGGGCTCGAGGTGAACGTCGACTACCTCGGCGTGCGTGCGCTCGACCTCGTGGGCGACGTCGTCGCCGAGCGCGTCGTCACCGGCTCCCTGCACGACTCCGACCCGCGCGAGGTGCTCGCCCGGCTGCGGGAGCTCGTCGCCGGGACCGTCGCGGAGGTCGAGGGCGGCGGCATGCGCGTCGCCGGGGCGCGTCTCGCGCTGCCGGGGCTCGTCGACGCGCGCGTCGGCCGGCTGGAGGTCGCGCCCAACCTCGGGTGGTCGTCCGTCGACCCCGTGCCCGAGCTCGACCTGCGCGCCGGCGACGGCGCGCCGCTCGACGTCGAGGTGGCGAACGAGGCCAAGCTCGCCGCGCTGGCGGAGCTCGCGGGGCAGGTGCCGCCGTCGTTCCTGTACGTGTCGGGCGACGTCGGCGTGGGGGCCGGGATCGTCGTGGACCGGCACCTCTTCCTGGGGGAGCGGGGCTGGAACGGGGAGATCGGCCACGTCGTCGTCGACCCGGCCGGCCCCCGGTGCTCCTGCGGCGCCACGGGCTGCCTCGAGCAGTACGCCGGCAAGGAGGTGCTGCTGCGGGGCGCCGGCCTGCCGCCGGACGCCCCCGTGCACGCGCTCGTCGACCTGCTGCGCTCGGGCGACGCCGCCGCCCGCGACACCGTGGAACGCGCCGGCCGCGCCCTGGGCGCCGCCCTGGCCACGTTCGTCAACCTCGTCGACGTCTCCACGATCGTGCTCGGCGGCACGTACGCCGAGGTCTTCGACCGCGTCGGGCACGTCGTCGCCGGCGTCGTCGAGGAGCGCGCCCTCGCCGCGCCCTTCGCGCCCGTCGACGTGCGCCCGGCAGCCGCCGGACCGCACGCCGCCCTCACCGGCGGCGCGCGCGAGGTGCTGCGGTCCGTCGTCGCCGACCCCGCGCGGTGGGTGTGATTCCGGTTGACCGACGACAGGCCGCTAGGCTTGTGCGCTAGTCGGGGCCCTAGCGTCCGGACTCGGTCACCCCGGTGACCGCGCCTGCGTAGCTCAGTGGATAGAGCAACCGCCTCCTAAGCGGTAGGTCGCGCGTTCGAGTCGCGCCGCGGGCACTCTGTCGGGGACCGCCCCGTGATGCCCCGTCGGGAGCCCTGGGCTACGGTCCCGGAAAACGCATCGACAGCAACGGAGCTGGCGTCATGACCGAGGAACAGCCCTGGCACGAAGCACGTCTGATCCCTACGTCGGGCATCAATGGCGCGGAGGAACAGGAGCGTCGGGCGACGTCCGCCCTGCTTGCGGTGATGGTCGCGGTGCGCGAGTTCGGGCGCGCCCTCACCAAGCCCCTCGGCGCGCCTGCCGGCACGGTGGAGGCCTTCATCGAGGTCCCGTTCATGCTCGGCGAGCGCCGCCTGTACCCCGACGGCCTGGTGCGGGTGCGACGAGGGCAGAAGTCCTGGACCGCGCTCGTCGAGGTCAAGACGGGACGCAATGAACTGGCGCGGGAACAGATCGAGAACTATCTGGACATCGCCCGTCAGCAAGGGTTCGACGCAGTGATCACCATCTCCAACGAGATCGCTCCAGTCGTCGGTCAGCACCCGACTAAGGTCGACAAGCGTCGCTTGCGGAAGGTCGAGCTCCACCACCTCTCATGGACCAAGGTCCTTGCCGAGGCGGTGATGCAGAAGGAGTTCAGAGGAGTTGCCGATCCGGACCAGGCCTGGATCCTCGGCGAGCTCGTCCGGTACCTCGAGCACCCCAGGTCGGGCGCTCTGGAGTTCGAGGACATGGGTGAAAGCTGGGTCGCCGTCCGCGACGGGGTGCGCGCCGAGACGCTGCGCCCAAATGACAAGGGCGTCGAGGGAGTGGCCGCGCGGTTCGACGCACTTCTCCGCTTCGCGAGTCTCGAGTTGGGCCGCACGCTGGGCGCCGAGGTCGCACCCGTGATCTCGCGAAAGCAGTTGGCCGACCCGGCACTACGGACACAGGGCCTGGTCGCGTCCCTGGTGACTGACGGGCGCCTTTCCGGAGCGATCCGGATTCCTGACACAGTGGGGGACCTGGTGGTCACGGCCGACCTGCGCGCCCGCACGATCACCTGTCATGTCGACGTCGATGCTCCGCGGGAAGGACGTCCGGCGACCCGCGTACGGTGGCTGGTGCGCCAGCTGAAGAATGCGCCCGACGCGGTCCGCGTCGAGGCCTTCGCAGCGCACACCCGCGGGTTCGGCGCGGCGGAACTGCTCCGCGTGGTGCGAGAGGACCCGACACGCCTCGTCGTCGACCCCAAGAAGGAGCTTCGTTCGTTCCGGGTCGCGATGACTGCGCCCATGGGATCGAAGAGAGGTCGTGGCCAGGGCGGATTCATCGACTCCGTGCTTGGCGTGGTCGACGACTTCTACGCCGAAGTGGTGCAGCACCTCAAGGCATGGTCCGCAGCGCCGCCGAAGGTCAGGCCTGTGCCGGAGGATGATGCCGAGGCCCGCACCGACGAGCCCCTCGTGTCGACATCGCTGTCGTCACAGGACGGCATCGAGCACGACTGAAGTCGGCCGGCCTCTACGCTCTCGTCCATGCCCCTCTCCGACGTCGAGCCCCGGCTGGACTCCGCGAACCCGTCCGAGCAGTTCGTCGCATACCTGGACTACTACCGGTCGGTCGTCGGCCGGAAGCTCGAAGGGCTGAGCGACGCGCAGCTGCGCACGAGCGTGCTGCCGTCGGGGTGGACGCCGCTGGAGATGCTCACCCACCTGGTGCACATGGAGCGTCGCTGGTTCGTGTGGGGGTTCCTGGGCGAGCAGGTGGCGCGCCCGTGGGGCGACACCGACGACGACCGCCCGGAGAGCCCGTGGCACGTGCCCGACGGCGTGGGCCGCGACGAGCTGATCGCCGCGCTGCACGAGGGCGGGGTGCGCACGCGCGACATCCTGGCGAGCCACGACCTCGCCGAGCGGGCCGCCGTCGGCGGGCGGTTCGCGCCCGACGGCGACACCCCGCCGACCCTCCTGTGGATCTGCTTCCACGTGCTGCAGGAGTACGCCCGGCACGCGGGGCACCTCGACGTGGCCCGCGAGCTGGCCGACGGTTCCACCGGGGAGTAGCCGTACTACCTCGCGTGACTCGGTACTACCTCGCGGGGCTCCCTACTACCTCGCGGTCAGTCGGCCTGGGCGTGCGCGACGTGCGCGAGCTGGCGCCACACGAGCACGAGGGTGAGGCCGGCGCCGACGAAGCCGAACCACATGGGGGCGGTGAGGCCCCAGCGCTCGGCGAGGGCCCCGCCGATCGCGTTGCCGACGACGATGCCGCCGAACACGCACATCATGTAGACCGAGCCGACGCGGCCCTGGAACCGGGTGGGGGTGGCGCGCTGCCGGATCGTGTTCGACACCGTGCCCCACACGAACGAGTAGACGCCGAAGACGAACAGGATGGCCATCGCCGCCCACCCGGTGGTCGCGAGCGCGAGGGCGAGGTGGAACAGCACCTCGAGCGTCAGGCACACCTTCATCAGGGTGGACAGCGACCACCGCCGCTCGAGGCTGCCGTACGAGAACGTGCCGATCAGCCCGCCCACGGCGGCGGCCGTCGTGAGCAGGCCGTAGCCGACGGGGCCCATGTGCAGGTAGTCCAGCGAGTACTTCACGAGGATGCCCCACGGCGCCGCCCAGGTGACGTTGAAGACGAGGATCACCAGCGCGAGGGTGCGCACGGGCGGGCTGGTCCAGATCCACCGCAGGCCCTCGACGACGTCGTGGCGCACCTTGCGCGGGGTGGCGGGGTCGGCGCCCTCGGCCGGGGGCACGGGCGTGAGCACCACCTTGCTCACCAGCCAGACGGCGAGCAGCACGGTCACCACCTGCACGGCGAACGGCCACGCGGCCCCGGCGGCGAACAGGGCGGCGCCGAGCGGCGGCCCGACCAGCTGGTTCGCGGTGAGGAAACCGGCCTGCAGGCGCGCGTTGCCGATGCCGAGGTCGGCCGGGCGCACCAGCATCGGCAGCAGGGTCTGGGCGGTGGTGTCGGCGAACACCTCTGCCACGCCCATGAGCAGCATCGCGACCAGGACGACGCCGATGTTCACGTGCCCGGTCACGATCACCACGCACAGGGCCGCGACGACGGCGGTGCGCAGCAGGTTCGCGACGATGACGAGGCGGCGGCGGTCCCACCGGTCGGCGAGGACTCCGGCCCACAGGCCGAACACCAGCCAGGGGACGCGCTGCAGCATCGCGGCGAGCGCGACCAGCATGGCGGAGCTCGTCTGCGACGCGACGAGGAGCGGCCCGGCGGCGAGGGCGACGCCGTCGCCGATGTTGCTGACCCACGACGCCGACATCAACCAGCGGAAGCCGGCGCCCATCCGGGCGGGCGCCACCGCCTCGACGACTCTCCTCACGGCCGACCAGCCTAGGTGCCCGCGGCAGGCGCCAGCCTCAGATTTTCCTCACTCCGGTTGCGAGGTTCGCCCTGGTCGCTTATTGACGCCGTCCTCGCGGAGCGGCACACTCTCGGTGACGGCGCGCATCGCCCGCCCCCTGCGCGGTGCGCGCTGTCCCTTGCCGGGCCGAGCCCGGCCCGACGCCCCTTCGGTCCCCCCGCCGAGGGGGCGTCAACGCGCGCCGTGGTGCCCGGCGCTCGCAGACGGCGCCCCGAGGATGCGCTCCGCGCGTTCTTCGGCGCGCCGACGCCTGCGCGAGGCGTCGGCCGTTCTACCGTGCTGGCGTGAGAGCCGCCCGACGATCCACCGCCACGACCGCGGTCGACCCCTCCGCCGGGGCACCCGCCGCGCCGGTCACGTCCCCTCGGACGGGCCCGGACGGCGGACCCGGGGCGCAGGGGGAGGCCCCCGACGACGCCGCGCCCGCGGCCGGCGCCCGGCAGGATCCGCGACCGCCCGGCGCGGGGGACCGACAGCGGACCGCGGAGAGCGCGTCCTCGGCCGCCGCCTCGGCGGTCGAGACGGCCACGCGCTGGCGCGCGTCCCTCGTCGAGATGGTCGGCGGCTCGTCCTTGTCCGACGTCGGCCTGCTCGGCGAGGCGATCGTCGACCTGTCCAAGGCGCACCCCAACGGCGTCGCGAGCCTCTTCGCCGGGCGTCCGACCCGCCTGTCCAACCTGGTGCGGGAGGGCGAGGCCCTGCCGGCCGCGCGGCGTCGCGCCCGGGCGGTGGCGGCGCGCGCCGCGGAGCACGCGTCGCGCTACGGCGTCGCGCCCACGTACCTCGCGATCGGCGTCGCGACGTGGACGGAGCACGAGGACGGCCCGGAGGTGCCGTTCGGCGGCGGTGGACCCCAGCGGCACGACGTCGCCGCCCTCGCGCGGGTGGCCTCCACCGGGACCACGGCGGGGACCCTCCCCGGGAGCGACACCGGACCGGACCTCGCGGCCGATGACGCGGGCGCACCTGCCGATGCGGCCGAGGGAGACGCTGCTTCCGCGTCCGAGAGCACAGGTCCGAGCCGGGCCGCGGGGGACGACGGCGACATCGAGGCCCCCGCGCTCACGAGCTCGATCCCCGTCGTGTCGATGGCGTCCCGCGAGCCGGCGGCGGCACCGCGCGCCACGCCGTCCGACCCCGACGCCGCGCCGCCCGCCGGCCGCGTGGTGCACGCGCCGGTGGTCCTGCGCCCGGTGACGCTCACCCCCCGCGGTGACGGGGGAGCCGACTACGACCTCACGCTGGAACCGTCCGTCGAGATCAACCCGGTCGTGGCGCGCACGCTGCGGGCGCACGGGGCGCTGCTCGACCCGGCGGCGCTGGCCAAGGCCACCTTCACCCTCGCCGGGTTCGACCCGACGGACGTGCTCGCACGGGTGGCCGCCCTCGGCGAGGCCGTCCTGGACGACTTCCGCCTCGACCGCCGGGTGCTCGTCGGCACGTTCGTGCACCCGGGCCAGGCCCTGGTGGACGACCTGGACCAGCTGGCGCCGTCGCTGCACCGGCACGAGGTCGTGGCCGCGCTCGCCGGCGTGGACGAGGCCGCGCAGCGGCTGTCGGCGCTCGAGCTCCCGGCCCCGCGCCGCAGCGACGCCGACCCGACGCGCGAACGGGGTGTCGGCGACCTCGACCCGCAGCAGCGCTCGGTGCTGGACGCGCTCGCGACGGGCGGGCACCTGTTCGTCGACGCGCCGGTCGGGTCGGACGTCGCGGGCACGCTCGCGGCCGTCGTCGGGGAGGCGACCGCCGCCGGGCGGTCCGTTCTGTACGTCACGGGGCACCGCCGCGCCGCGGACCGCCTGGCGCTGAAGCTGGAGTCGCTCGGCCTGGAGAGCCTGCTGCTCGACGTGCCGCCGCACCCGACGTGGCGCGAGGAGGTCACGCGCCGCCTGCTGTCGGCGATGGCGAGCGAGCCGGAGCAGGTCGACGTCGACGGCGCCGCGCGCGTGCGCGACGCCCTCATCGGCACGCGTTCCCAGCTCACGGGCTACATCGAGGCCCTGCACCAGCCGCGCTCGCCCTGGCAGGTGTCCGCCTACGACGCGCTCCAGGCCCTCGCGCGCCTCACCTCGGAGCGGCCCGCGCCGTCGACGACCGTGCGCCTCGCGTCGGAGTCGGTGCTCGCGCTGACCCCCGAGCGGCGCCGCGAGCTCGCCGCCGGACTGGAGCGGGCTGCGGCCCTCGGCGCCTTCACGCTGCGGCCGTCGTCGACCCCCTGGTACGGGGCGCACCTGCTGACGGACGACGACGCGCGGCAGGCGCTCGTGCGCGTCGAGCGGTTGCGCGACGTCACGCTGCCGCAGCTGCGCCGCCAGCTCGCGTACACGGGCGAGGTCACCGGCCTGATGACGCCGACGACGGTGCGCGGCTGGGGCGAGCAGCTCGCGATGCTCGGCGGGATGCGCAGCACGCTCGACCTGTTCCACCCGATGGTCTTCGAGCGCACGGCGGCCGACCTGGTGCAGGCGACGGCGTCGCGCCGCTGGCGGGCCGAGCACGGCATCGAGATGGGCTGGTTCGCGCGCCGCCGGCTGCGCAAGCGGGCCAAGGACATGGTGCGGCCCGGCGTGCGGGTGCCGAACCTGCACGAGGCCCTGGTGCAGGTGCAGGAGCAGCGCGACGTCTGGGCGGAGCACGCCCAGCGCGGCGGCTGGCCGACCCTGCCCGAGGGGCTCGCGTCCATCGAGGACACGTACGAGGCCGTGCGCATCGACCTGGAGGCGCTCGAACCGGTGCTGGCCCCCACCACCCTGGGCGGCCACCTGCTGGACCTGGACCTGGACGGGCTCGCCGAGCGGCTGCAGCGGCTCGCGTCGGACTCGGCCGCGCTGACGGTGCTGCCGGAGCGTACGCGCCTGCTGCGCCAGGCGCGGCAGGCGGGTGTCGGCGACCTCGTGGACGACCTGACCGACCGCCGGGTGCCGGGCGACCTCGTCGCCGCGGAGCTGGAGCTCGCGTGGTGGTCCTCCGTCTTCGAGCAGCTGCTCGCCGCCGACCCGGTGCTGGCCGGGCAGGACGGCGTCGGCCTCGACGCGCTCGCCCGGCGCTTCCGGGAGCTCGACCGCGCGCACCTGGCGGCGCTCTCCCAGCCGGTGCGGGTCGCCGCCCGGGCGCACCTCGGTGCCGCGATGCGCGAGGACCGGGACTCCGCGGAGGCCCTGTTCACCGAGCTCATCGAGGGCCGGATGACCACCCTGCGCGACCTGGCGGAGCGCCACGGCGACATCCTGCGCCGGCTGCGCCCGGCGCTGGTCGCCACGCCCACGCTCGTGCCGCACCTGCTGCCGGAGCACCGCACCGCGGACGTCGTGATCCTCGACGCTGTGCAGCACGTGCCCACCGAGGTCGTGGTGCCCGCCCTCGCCCGCGGGCGGCAGGTCGTCGTCGTCGGCGACCCGCGCTCGGCCTCGGGGTCCAGCGTGCACGAGCTGTCCGCGCTGCTGCCCACGGTGACGCTGCAGCCGCACGAGCACAGCCGCGACCCCGAGCTCACCCGCCTGCTGGCCGCGCACGGGTACGAGGGGCTGCTGCGCCCGGCGCCCCTGCCGCGTGCCGAGGCGCTGGTGCACCTCGACGTCGTGGAGGGCACCGGCATGCCGGACCCGGTCTCCGGCACGGTCGAGAGCACGCAGGCCGAGGTGGACCGCGTGGTCGAGGTGTCGATCGAGCACGCGCTGACCCGCCCGGAGGAGACGTTCGCGATCGTCACCGTGACGGCCGCGCACGCCGACCGGGTGCGGGAGGCGCTGCTGGCCGAGGTGCGGGACAACCCCGCGCTGGCGCCCTTCTTCTCCGGCTCCCGGCCGGAGCCCGTCGTCGTCGCGGACATCACCGGCGTGGCCGGGCTGTCCCGCGACACGGTGCTGCTGTCCGTCGGGTTCGGCCGCACGCCGCACGGCCGCGTGCTGCACCGGTTCGGGGTGCTCGGGGAGCCCGGCGGCGAGGCCATGCTCATCGGCGCGCTGGGCGCGAGCCGCAAGCGCCTGCACGTCGTGTCCTGCTTCACCGCCGACGCGCTCGACCCCGAGCGCCTGCGCAGCGCCGGCCCCCGCCTGCTTGTCGAGACGCTCGAGCTGGCCGAGCGGCGCTCGGGCGTCGCCGACCAGGTGCGGCTCGGCAACGGCGTGGACGTCGGCCGTGCTCCCGACCGGCTGCTCGTCGACCTGGGCGAGCGGCTGTGGAAGCTCGGCTACCTCGTCGAGACGGACTACGGCGCCGCGGACGGCGACCGGATCCCGCTCGTCGTGGGGCACCCCGACCTGCCGGGCGAGCTGCTCGTCGCCGTGCTCACCGACGACGCCGCGTACGTCGCGGAGCCGTCCGTGCGGGTGCGCGACCGGCAGCTCGCGGAGCGGCTGGAGCGGCTGGGGTGGGTCGTCACCCAGGTCTGGTCCGCGGCCGCGTTCCTCGATCCCGACGGCGAGGCCGACCGCGTGCGCCGCCTCGTGCAGCGCGTGCGCGACGAGCGGATCGGTACCGCCGGCGGCGTCGTGCCCCCGCGCGAGGTCGTGGTGCCGGTGCTGCCGGACGAGGACGAGCCGCCCGTCGACCTCGGCGTCGTGCCGGACATCGTCGAGGCTGCCACCCAGGTCTCGGACGAGGTCGTGGACGAGGGCACGGACGAGAGCGTCGACGTCGTCGCGGAGGCGGCGTCGGTCGAGCCCTCGGACGACGAGGCGCCCGAGGACCAGGACGCCGTGGCCGGGAGCAGCGCGGTCGAGAGCCCTGTTGACGAGAGCCCCGTCGCCGAGAGCGATGCGGCCGAGGGTGAGGCGAGAGACGGGGACGCGGACGGCGGGTCGCGGCCTGACGCCTGACCTCGGGTCGCCGGGGGCGGCGCGAGCCGCGCGGGCGACGCGGGACGCCGCCGGCGGACGGGCGATGCCGGACAATGGTCGGGTGAGCGACTCCACCGAACCGGCCCGCCCGGCGTCCGGCGACCCGACGGGTGACGCGGCCCCGCGCAGGCGGGCGCGCCGCCGGGTGGTGCGGCAGGGCACGGAGCGGGAGTCGGTGCCGGGCGAGACCGCCGACGACCGTGGCGGTCACGACGACAACGACGACCGCCTGCTGCGCGACGTGCCGCCGCACTGGGGACGACGCTGACGACGCTGACGACGCCGCCGGCGAGCCCGGAGACCTGGTCTCGACGGGCTCGGCCGACAGCGTCGGAAGCGCGGGTCAGTACTGCGAGCGGCCGGACTGCGCGGCGAGCAGGTCGCGGATCTCCTGCAGCAGCACGGTGTCCTGCGCCAGCGGCTCCGGCTCCTCCTCCTGGCCGCGCGCTCGGCGCTCGGCGAGCTTGTTCAGCGGCATCACGATGGCGAAGTACAGGGCTGCCGCGATGATGAGGAAGTTGAGGACGGCGTCGAGGAAGCCGCCGACCGACAGCACCGAAGGACCGATGCCGTCGTGCGCGCCGCGCAGCGTGATGTCCCAGAGGTTGGTCAGGTCCGGCTTGCCGAAGATCGCGCCGATGATCGGGTTGAGGATGTTGTCGACCATCGCCGTCACGACAGCGGTGAACGCGCCGCCGATGATGATGCCGACTGCGAGGTCGACGACGCTCCCTCGCATGATGAATTCCTTGAAGCCCGCAAACATGCTCTTCACGTGATTCCCCCTGTGGTGTGGCACGCCCGGGACGAGCCGGGCGTGGGCTGACGGTTGCCGATTCTCGCGGGGGATGCGGCGGGCTGCAACGCCAGGCCCGGTCGCGTCACCGCACGAGCACCGCTCCGACGGTGCCCCACCCGGACGCGGCGGACAGCCCGGGGGCCTCGTCCTCGGTCACCGCCACGAGGGTGACGTCGGTGTCCTGGGACGTCCCGGTCGCGCCGGCCAGCAGGCCGCCGGCGGCCTGCTCTGCGACCTCGGGCCGCGGGAGCACGAGCGCCCGCCGTGCGAGGTAGGCGTCGCCCCGATCGGCGCCGTCCGTGCTGCCCGCGCCGCCGGCCCGCGCGGCCTCGCCGGTCAGGACCAGGTCGACGTGGTCGCCCGGGCGCAGCCAGCCCGCTGCGGTGTCCTCCAGCCGTACGGGAACCACGACGGTCCCTCGCGGGGCGAGGGAGACCACGCCGCCGCCGGGCAGCAGCCCGGGGTGGAGGGGGAGCCCGGCGGGCAGCGCGGTCACCGGGGTGCGCCCCACGAGCTCGGCGGGGTCCGTGGCGACGCCGTCCGGGGCGAGGTCGACGTCCACGGCCACGGTGGCGAGGTCCGCGGCGGCCACGGGCTCGCCCGCGGGCAGCGCGTGCGCGGGGACGACGACGTCCACGGTGGGCGGCGGCGCCGGACGTACCGCCTGCACGACGGCGGCGGCCGCGAGGCCGCAGCAGGCCGCGGCGAGCACGAAGCGGACCCGCCAGAGGGCGGACCGCAGCCGGCGCGCGACCCGGCGTCGTCCGGGTGGCCCTCCGGGACCCGGTGGGCGCGCGGACCCGGCACGTGGTTCCGGGGCGCGGCGGGCGTCGGGGCGGGGGAGTGTGTCGAGCAGCGGCATGCGGGCGACGCTAGGTCGCCCGGTCCCCGGACGGCGGAGGAGTGGGCAAGCCTGTGGACGGCGTCGTCCTGGGGGCAGCGTCCGCGGTCGAGACCGCCGCGGCGACGTCGTCGACCGGGTGGCGCCGGACGATCAGGAGGAGGCGGCCTTGGACGTGCTGGACGACCCGGACGAGGTGCCCGACGACCCGGTCGAGGACGAGCCGCTCGAGGACTCCTTGCCGGAGGAGCCGCTGGAGGAACCACCGGAGGAGCTGGACGAGCCGCTCGACGACGAGGATCCCGAGGAGGAGCCCTTGCCCGACCCGGAGCGCGAGTCGGTGCGGTAGAAGCCGGAGCCCTTGAAGGTCACGCCCACCGAGCCGTACTGCTTGCGCAGCGTGCCGCCGCACTCGGGGCAGACGGTCAGCGACTCGTCGGTGAACG
>Ga0180221_1000566_pt1 | contig 31036 bp, 27 predicted proteins | sample eDN5th37CKraftMG_FD_151339 | JGI IMG/M metagenome (GOLD analysis project Ga0180221, IMG submission 151339) | Enriched Miracle-Growth compost microbial communities from Emeryville, California, USA - eDNA 5th pass 37_C Kraft MG (version 2) (version 2) ...
GCGACGATGGCGTGGGCAAGCGGATGCTCGCTCGCCACCTCGACGCTCGCCGCGAGGCGCAGAACCTCTGTTTCATCGAAGCCGTCGGCGGCAACGATATTGACGACCTTGGGCTTGCCCTCGGTGAGCGTGCCCGTCTTGTCGACGACGAGCGTGTCGACCTTCTCCATGCGCTCCAGCGCCTCGGCGTTGCGGATCAGGACGCCTGCCTGGGCGCCGCGCCCGACTCCGACCATGATCGACATCGGCGTTGCGAGGCCGAGCGCGCACGGGCAAGCGATGATGAGCACGGAGACGGCGGCGATGAGCCCATAGGTGAAGCGCGGCTCGGGCCCGAAGATCGACCAGGCGGCGAAGGCGATCAGCGCAACGGCGATCACCAGCGGCACGAACCAGCCGGAGACCTGATCGGCGAGGCGCTGGATCGGCGCGCGCGAGCGCTGCGCTTCGGCGACCATCTGCACGATCTGCGAGAGCATCGTCTCGCGGCCGACCTTCTCGGCGCGCATGACGAAGGCGCCGGACTGATTGAGGGTGCCGGCAATGACATGTTCGCCTGCGCCCTTCGTCACCGGCATGGATTCGCCGGTCACCATCGATTCATCGAGCGAAGAACGCCCGTCGGTGATGACACCGTCGACGGGTACCTTCTCGCCCGGGCGCACGCGCAGACTATCGCCGGCGACGATCTCGTCGAGCGCGACGTCCTCCTCGGCGCCGCGGCTGCCGATGCGGCGGGCGGTTTTCGGCGTCAAATCGAGCAGGGCTCGGATGGCGCCCGACGTCTGCTCTCGGGCGCGCAGCTCCAGCACCTGGCCGAGCAGCACGAGTACGGTGATGACGGCGGAGGCTTCGAAATAAACCGCTACGGCGCCATCGGCCTGACGGAAGGCGTCGGGGAAGATCTGCGGCGCGAGGGTGGCGATGATGCTGTAAGTCCACGCCACGCCGGTGCCCATGGCGACGAGCGTGAACATGTTGAGGTTGCGCGTCTTGATCGACTGCCATGCGCGCTCGAAGAACGGCCAGCCGGCCCAAAGCACCACCGGTGTCGCGAGCACGAGCTGCACCCAGTTGGAGAGCGTCGGCGGGATGGCGTGGTGCCAGCCGAAGACGTGCCCGCCCATTTCCAGAACGAACACGGGAAGCGTCAGCGCAAGACCGATCCAAAAGCGCCGCGTCATGTCGATGAGCTCGGGATTGGGACCCTGCTCGGCGGTCACATCGAGGGGCTCCAATGCCATGCCGCAGATCGGGCATGAGCCGGGGCCGATCTGGCGCACCTCGGGGTGCATCGGGCAGGTGTAGACAGCGCCGGGATCTACGGGCGCGGGCGGCGCGCTTTCCTTGCTGAGATACCGCTCGGGATCGGCGATGAACTTCGTGCGGCAGCCAGCGGCGCAGAAATAGTAGGTGCGCCCGGCATGTTCCGCGCGGAACTTGGCGGTGTGCGGGTCGACGTCCATGCCGCAAACGGGATCCTTCGCCATGCCGGGCGAAGCCGCCGCATGGTTGTCTCCGCAGCAGCTTCCCGCCTTTGCGGGCGTTGATCCGTGACGGTCGTGGGTGTGCTCGGACATGGGGAGCTCCGGCGATTTATCTCCTTGCGATCTATACCCCCCTGGGGTATGCGTCAAGTATGCAACCACAGACCAAGACATCCTGTCTCAAACGCTTGAGCCGTATCGAAGGCCAGGTGCGCGGTGTCGCGCGTATGGTTACGGATGATCGCTACTGCATCGATGTGCTGACGCAGCTCTCGGCCATTCGCGCCGCCTTGCGCCGCGTGGAGGAGGAGGTGCTGCGCGATCACGTGGGCCATTGCGTCGAGCACGCGATCGCGAGCGGGGATGCGGAGGAACAGCGGCGCAAGGTGGCCGAGCTGATGGAAGTGTTCGCACGGCGTAACGAGCGGTGACGCGCGCTCCGGCGCCAAGCGCTCGCGCGGGCGACACGGCTTCGCGGAGATCGATCGTGGAGAGCGATCGCTACAGGCGCTGGATCGCGTTATTCGTCCGAGCGCGAGAAGGTGGCCACCTCCGGCCAGAACACGCGTGCGCGCGCGCTGATCTCGGCGGGATTTTCCGCCGTGGTCAACAGCGTGAGGGCCGCGCCATTGTTTCCGTCGAGATAGCGTGGATGCCGCGCGAGGTAGTCCTCGAGGCTGTCGGCGACGACCTCGGGCTGGGAGAGAATGCGGGTGAACGGCGGCAGATGCCGGCGGAACAGATGCTCGACCAGCGGGAAGTGAGTACAACCCAGTATAGCCCGGTGCGGGGGCATGCCGCCCGTCTGCTCCAGCAGACCGCGCACGCCTTCCTCGACGAGCCGGTCGAGTTCGGCTTCAGGCGCTTCCTGCTCGATGGCGCCGGCGAGGCGGGAGCAGACCTGCTGAATGACGGTGACGCGCGGGCAGCGCTTGCGGATCTCTTCCGGGTAGACACCGGAGGTTATCGTGCGCGTGGTGCCGAACACGCCGATGACATCGGTATTGTATTTTTGCGGATATTGAGGTGCGGAGACAGCCCATGGCGTCTGCGTCGCGGCTTCGACCGTCGGCGCCACGATGCCGAGCACGTTATGGCCGCGCCAGGGGCTGGAAGGCAGCCACGTCTGCTGCAGGTGACGGGCGGCGACGGCGGTTGCGGTGTTGCAGCCGAGCAGGACCAGCTTGCAACCCTCGGCGAACAGCGCTTCGACGCTCGCACGCGTCAGGTCGATCACCTCGGCGGACGAGCGGTCGCCATAGGGAACATGGGCGTGGTCGCCAAGATAGAGAAACGAGCTATCGGGAAAGCGGTCGACGAGTGCGCGCAGCACCGTCAACCCACCCAGCCCGGAATCGAAGACGCCGATCATGCGCGTGTGTGATCCGGCATCGTGGCGTCGTCAAGATGGCGCCGCTATTCGGCGGCTTCCGAAGGGGTGCGGCCGCCGGGCGCGTTGGATGATTCAGCGTCGAAGTGCTTCAGCGCGTCGAGGCTCGGCATTGCCACTGTGGAATAGCCGCAGTCGACGAAATGCACTTCGCCGGTCACCGCGCCGGAAAGATCGGAAAGCAGGTAGAGCGCAGAGCCGCCGACCTCGTTGAGGGTGGGCGTGCGCTTCAGCGGCGAGTGCTCTTTCTGGAAATTGAAGATGACGCGTGCATCCGAAACGCCAGCGCCCGAAAGCGTGCGCATCGGGCCGGCGGAAAGCGCGTTGACGCGGATGCCCTGCGGGCCGAGGTCGGCGGCGAGATAGCGCACGGAAGCCTCGAGCGCTGCCTTGGCGACACCCATCACGTTGTAGGAGGGCACCGACTTCGTGGCACCGCCGTAGCTGAGCGTCAGCAGCGAGCCGCCGTTCTGCATGAGCGGGATGGCGCGCTTGGCTACTTCCGTGAACGAGAAGCAGGAGATCACCATCGTGTTGGTGAAGTTCTCGCGCGTGGTGTTGACGTAGCGTCCGGACAATTCGCGCGGATCGGAGAAGGCAAGCGCGTGGACGACGAAGTCGAGGTTGCCCCAGGTTTCCTTGATGCGCGCGAATACGCGATCGACGCTGTCGAGGTCGAGAACGTTGCACGGCTCGATGATCTTGGAGCCCAGCGATTGCGCCAGCGGAAGTGCGCGGCGGCCAAAGGCGCCGTCCTGGTAGGTGAAGGCGAGCTCGGCGCCCTGTCCGGCGAGGATGCGGGCAATGCCCCAGGCGATCGAGCGTTCGTTCGCGACGCCCATGATCAGTCCGCGCTTGCCTGCCATGATGGGGCCGGGTTTGGCGAGGTCGATTGCGGTCATGGCAAATCCTGTCGTTACTCGATGACGCGGAACGGCGAATTCCGTCCGCTGCTTGATACAATTTGTATTCTCGGTGGTGCTAGGTCCGGCGGGCGGCCGAGCGTGGCGCCGTTTTAGCTCGGCAGGCGGCGGAAAACGAGGGTGGCATTAGTGCCGCCGAAGCCAAAACTGTTCGACATCACGCAATTAACATTAACATTATCGATCCGCTGACGCACGATCGGCACGTCGGCCAGCTCGGGGTCGATTTCCTCGATGTTGGCGCTTTCGCAGATGAATCCGTTGTTCATCATCAGCAGCGAGAAGATTGCCTCCTGCACGCCGACCGCTCCGAGGGAATGGCCGGTGAGCGACTTGGTGGCGGAGATCTTCGGAATATCGCTGTTGAAAACTTTTCGGATGGCCTCGATCTCGCGCAGGTCGCCGATGGGTGTGCCGGTTCCGTGCGGATTGATGTAGTCGATCTTCTCGCCGATGCCTTTGCCGTCGAGCCCCTTCAGGGCGAGCTGCATGCAGCGGACCGCGCCCTCGCCCGAGGGGGCCACCATGTCGAAGCCGTCGGACGTTGCGCCGTAGCCGACGAGTTCGCCGTAAATGCGGGCCCCACGGGCCTTCGCGTGCTCCAGCTCTTCCAGCACGACGACGCCGGCGCCGCCCGCGATCACGAAGCCATCGCGGTTCTTGTCGTAGGCGCGGCTCGCCTTGGCGGGCGTCGCGTTATACTTCGAGGACATGGCGCCCATGGCGTCGAACAGCACCGAGAGCGTCCAGTCGAGCTCCTCGCAGCCGCCGGCGAAGATGACGTCCTGCTTGCCCCACTGGATCAGCTCGGCCGCATTGCCGATGCAGTGGGCAGAGGTGGAGCAGGCGGAGGCGATCGAATAGTTGACGCCCTTGATCTGGAAGCTGGTGGCGAGCGCGGCCGAGGGGCCGGAGCACATCGCCTTCGGCACCTCGAAGGGGCCGACCTTCTTGGGATCTTTCTCCCGCGTTACGTCGGCGGCGGCGACAATCGCACGGGTCGAGGGGCCGCCGGAGCCCATGATGATGCCGGTGCGCTCGTTGACGACGTCGGATTCTTCAAGGCCGGCATCGCGGATCGCCTGATCCATCGCGACGTAGTTCCAGCCGACGCCATCGCCCATGAAGCGGCGCGGCTTGCGCGGTACCTGCGATTCCCAATCGATGTTGGGAGCACCATGGACCTGGCAACGGAATCCAAGCTCGGCGTATTTGTCGGCGCGCACAATGCCGGACCTCGCTTCGCGGAGCGAGGCGAGCACTTCCTGGCAGTTGTTCCCGATAGAGGAAACAATACCCATACCGGTGACGACGACACGTCTCATCCGCCAATCCTCTCGTGCCCGGCGTTTATGGCTGGTACCGCCGTTTTGCTCCGGCGGAAGCGAGCACGAAAAGCCATCGAGATCAAGGACTGACGGCCCCTGTCGCTTCGCCGCTCTCGAACAGGCCGACGCGCAGGTCAGTGGCCGTATAGATCACTTCTCCGTCGGCTTTCATGACACCGTCGGCGATGGCCAGCTTCAGTTTGCGCAGGATGACCCGCTTGAGGTCGACGATATATTCCACCCGGCCGACGGTCGGCACGACCATGCCGGTGAACTTTACCTCACCGACGCCAAGAGCCCTGCCTCTGCCGGGCGCCCCGAGCCAGCCCAGGAAAAAGCCCGTCATCTGCCAGAGGGCGTCGAGGCCGAGGCAGCCCGGCATGACTGGATCGCCCTGGAAATGGCATTTGAAGAACCAATCGAGATCGGGGTTGCCGGCCACCTTCAACTCGGCGGCAATCTGTCCCTTTCCGTGCTGGCCCCCCGTCTCGGAGACATGGCTGATGCGGTCGAACATGAGCATCGGAGGCAGCGGAAGCTGGGCGTTGCCCGCACCAAACAGCTCTCCGCGCCCGCAGGCGAGCAAATCCTCGTATTCAAAGCTCGTGCGGCGTTCTGTCATGATCTCCTTCGCCCAGTCATCTTGCTTGCCAGTGCCCGTGGCAGTTTGCTGTGGCAGGGGCGGTTCCTAACACAGTCATCTGGCGTTCAAAAGGGTAAGCGGCGCAGGGCTGTGGGGCGAGGCGAAGTGCGCCTGCGCTGGGTCATGCCCAATGTTGCAGGCGGGCCGACCTCTGCCTATACTATATCATTGGTGTCAGCTTGGAGCGTTCGCGCGCCGGAGTACCGGTGTAGCTCCAAAGCTGGGCGCACAACACGGTTGCAGCCCCGAAGGTGGGCGGCGCCTGGGACGGCAGACGGATGACCGACAGCACAACCGGCTCGCTTAAGGACGTTAAGCCTTCTCGCTCCGTTGCGCAGCTTCTGCGCAAGGCGGGATTGCGGCCTACGCGGCAGCGTATGGCTCTCGGCGGCCTCCTTTTCGAGGGAGAAGACCGGCACGTGAGCGCCGAATCTCTCCATGCCGAGGCCACCGCGGTGGGGCAGCACGTCTCGCTGGCGACGGTCTATAATACGCTGCATCAGTTCAAGCGCGCCGGCCTGCTCCGGGAGCTGGCCATCAACGGGGGGAAGGCCTACTTCGACACCAACACGTCGAATCACAATCACTTCTTCGACGAGGACCAGGGCGAGCTGCACGACATTCCCGGGCACGCCATCCGTGTCGACGGGGTGCCGGAGCCGCCCGAGGGCATGCGCATTACCCACATCGATGTGGTCATCCGCCTGAAGAAGGCCTGATCTCCATCAGGGTGGATGTGGCACCATAGCCTGGTGCGCACGGCGAGACGCTTGGCGGCGCTGCGATAGGCGGCCCTATTTCAACACCTCGCCCTCGTAGACCCCCCACAGCTTTTTCTGCTCGATATAGCCTTGAAACTTATCGATGTTGACGAGGCACCAGCGCCCGTCACAGGTCGACAGGTTCGCGATCACACCCGCTTCGATCATCGCGACGGGGCGAGAGCGCTCGCTGTCGTTGCGGCGTAGGGCGACCTTCGGCGGCGCGAAGCCCGGCTTGATCTCCCACGGCAACACGAGCGCGGTGCGCCGGCCCGAGAGAAACGACTGCAGCACCCAGCCAGCGGAGCCATCCGCATCGCGCACCTGGCGCCAGCCCTCGAACTCCTTGATCACCTCGAGGGGAAGCCCGGCGCGCCGGTAGACCCACGCTGTGGGATAGTCGGTACCGGGCCCGTTACGCATATTGACGCGATCGGACTTGAGGCTGACAAACCGCGGCACGGGCAGCCCGCTGCCGCCCGGAAAGCTCGATCCGGTGCCCGCGGGCTGTGCGGTTGCGAACACAGTCGCGGCGAGGAGCCCCGCTGCAGCCATCGCCGCGCGAACCCGCCCTCGTCCCGCAGCCTGCAGCATCTTCATTTTCGCCTCGCTTTAGCCGGTATCCGGAATCGATGGATCAATGCTTAAGTGGGCCATCGCCGGCAACTTGCTTAGGTTGGAGCTGAGAGAAAATCCCGCACTTTGTCATCGCAATGGCGTTCTGTTAGACCTGCCAACGAAGCTCGTGAGAAGCTACCCCTTCCGGACCGTCTTCCCTCCTCCCTGCAAAAAATAGAGGCAACAGCGACCCCCGATGCCGAACAGCGCCCGAAAGCCAATCGTCATTGTCACGCGTAAGCTGCCTGATGTGGTCGAGACTCGCATGCGCGAGCTGTTCGATGCGCGACTAAACGTCGATGACAAGCCGCTGACGCAGAGCCAGATCGCCGAGGCACTCAAGATCGCGGACGTTCTCGTGCCGACGGTGACGGATCGCATCGATCGCGCGGTGATCTCCCAGGCCGGGCCGCAACTGCGCCTGATCGCGAACTTCGGCACGGGCGTCGACAACATCGACCTCGATACGGCGCGCAACCGCGGCATCACGGTGACGAACACGCCGGGCGTCCTCACCGAGGACACCGCCGACATGACGATGGCTCTCATCCTCGCCGTGCCGCGCCGGCTGGCGGAGGGCGCCGCCTATCTCAAAGAAAACCATGCGAACTGGATGGGCTGGTCGCCGACCTGGATGCTCGGTCACCGCATTTACGGCAAGCGCCTCGGCATCATCGGTATGGGCCGCATCGGACAGGCGGTGGCGCGGCGCGCGAAGGCGTTCGGCCTGCAAATTCACTATCACAACCGCCGCCGGCTTGGGCCGGACGTCGAGAAAGAGCTCGAGGCCACCTACTGGGAAAGCCTCGACCAGATGCTGACGCGGGTCGATATCGTCTCGGTCAACTGCCCGCATACCCCCGGGACCTATCACCTGCTATCGGCGCGGCGGCTGCGGCTGCTGAAGCCGTCGGCCTACATCGTCAATACCGCGCGCGGCGAGGTGATCGACGAGAACGAGCTGGCGCGCCTCATCGAAGCGGGCGCCATTGCGGGCGCGGGCCTCGACGTGTTCGAGAACGAGCCGGCGGTAAACCCAAAGATCCTCAACTCGGACCGGGTGGTGGCGCTGCCGCACATGAGCTCGGCGACGGTCGAGGGACGTATCGACATGGGCGAGAAGGTTATCATCAACATCAAGACGTTCCTTGATGGCCATGCGCCGCCCGACCGCGTGCACCCGGCAATGTTCTGAGCCTCCGTTCTGAGGCTTCGACGGGCGGGCGCGACCGCGCCCTCGCTGAAACGCGCGAAAGAAATCAGCCCCGTTTGGCGTAATGCCAGGCGGGGTTCGTTTTTCGGAGCGGCAGTTTCTGGAATGGGCGTGTCGGGCGGTAAGGCGCTAGGGCGCCCGCGCCGTTGCGGAATCGATCCGTCCGTCGCCGCAGACGGTGGTGCGAAGCTGACAGGTGCCGCGCGCCCGGCGGTCGGCGTTGCAGCGGCTAAGGGCAAGCTGCTCGGCATCGCCGGGCGTCAGTCCGCCGCCCGAGTAGGTCACCTTGCGCTGCTTGCTGATGCTGCCGGATGCAATGGCCGCACACACCTGGCCGCCGAAGCTCACCGCCTCGCAGTTTCCGCGCTGCATCTCGGCGCACTCGGCGCGGACTTTTTCCTCCGCCTCGAGGCGCGAGCCGATCTTCCATACGGAGAAGAACGATCCGTCCGGCGTGAAGGCGATGGCGCCGTACTCTTCGCCAATCGTGCGCGCGGAGGTGGCGGGGGCAATGGAAACCTGCGGCTGCTCCTCGGCCTGAGCGTGGGCCTCGCGGCTGAAATCGGCCAGCGGCAGCAGCGTAGCGGTAATGAGGGCAATCAACACGGGGCACAATATCCGGCTGGGGAACATGGAACCGCTATCCTCTCACGCCGCGCATGTCGAGTTGCGATTCGTCGCCGCGTGGATTGAAAGATCGGTTATCGAAGGGTTGCGGCCGCTGATGGGATTATCGGGATCCCACGCAAACGCCAGCGTCTCGAAGCGGGCGGCGAGGGCATCGTACATCAGGAGCCGGCCGGCGAGGCTGGTGCCGAGGCCCAGGATCTCCTTAAGGACCTCCGTAGCCTGGAGCGTGCCGATGACGCCTGCGACGGCTCCGAGCACGCCGACCTCGGCGCAGTTCGGGATGGTGCCCGGCGGCGGCGGCTCCGGGAACAGGCAGCGATAGCTGGGATACGGCGCTCCATCGTCGGCCGTGAGGTGGGGTTTGAAGGTGGAGACGTAGCCGTCGAACGGCCCGAGGGCGCCGAACACGAGCGTGCGCTTGGCGAAATAGCACGCGTCGGCGACGAGGTAGCGTGTTTCGGCGTTATCCGTGCCGTCGGCGACGATGTCGTAGCGCGAGATGATGTCGAGGGCGTTCGAGGCGTCGATCCGAACCTCGAGGGGCTCCACGGTGACGTGCGGATTTATGCGGGAGATGGCCTCACGGGCGCTCGCAACCTTCGCCTTGCCGACCTGATCGGTGGCATGGGCGATCTGCCGCTGCAGGTTGTCGAGTGAGACGGCGTCGTCGTCGGCGATGCCGATGGTGCCGACGCCGGCGGCGGCAAGGTAAAGAGCGAGCGGTGAGCCGAGCCCGCCGGCGCCGACGAGGAGCACGCGTGCGCGCTTCAGCGCCTGCTGGCCCTGTCCGCCCACTTCCTTTAGCACGAGATGGCGCTTGTAGCGCTCGATCTCCTGGCCGGTGAGCGGCGTCGTTGGCGTTCTGTCTTGCATGGAATAAGCGTACCGCAAACCATAAAGGGCGTCAGTGGGGAAGTGGCGGACTCCGGCGCGCCGCGGCTCCCCATTCCATCAAGATGGTTACGGCTGGCGCGCAAAAAAGAAGGCCCAGCGGAATAGCCGGGCCTTCTTTTAAAGGGCGCAATGCGAGCGCGCCGATCTTCTGGCGCAGATCAGGCGCGTTTGGTGGGATCGAGATAAAGCTCGCTGGTGTAATAGCGCTCCGCGGAGGACGGCGCGATGGTAACGATGACCTTGCCGGCATATTCGGGGCGCGCTCCCACCGCGAGCGCCGCGGCGACGTTTGCGCCCGTCGAGATGCCGCCGGGGATGCCTTCCACGCGGGCAAGCTGGCGCGCAACGTCGAAGGCCTCTTCGCTGGAGACGGTCACGACCTCGTCGATCGCCTTCGTGTCGAGCACCGAGGGGATGAAGCCCGCGCCGATACCTTGAATCTTGTGCGGGCCGCGGGGCTTGCCGGAGAGCACGGGGCTCGTCGTCGGCTCGACGGCGATGATCTTGAGATCGGGCTTGCGCGGCTTCAACGCGCGCGCAACGCCGGTGAGCGTGCCGCCGGTGCCGACGCCGATGACGATGGCATCGACGTTACCACCCGTGTCGTTCCAGATTTCCTCCGCGGTGGTTTTTTCGTGCACCAGCGGGTTGGCCGGATTGTCGAACTGTCCCGGGATGACGGCGCCGGGAATCGACTTCGCCAGCTCGTTCGCGCGTTCAACGGCCACCGGCATGCCGCCCGGTCCCGGCGTCAGCTCCAGCTCGGCGCCCAGATGCGTGAGGATCTTACGGCGCTCGAGCGACATCGTATCGGGCATGACGAGGATGAGCCGATAGCCGCGCGAAGCGGCGACGAAGGCGAGGCCGATACCCGTGTTGCCGGAGGTCGGCTCAATGAGCACCGTCTTGCCTGGGGTGATCTTTCCTTCCGCTTCCAGCACGTCGATCATCGCAACGCCGATGCGATCCTTCACCGACGACAGCGGGTTGAAGAACTCGAGCTTCAGCAGGACATCGGCTTTCACGTTCGCCGCGGCGGCCATCTTGCCGAGACGCACTAGAGGCGTATGGCCGATGGTTTCGGCAATGGAATCATAAACGCGTCCGCGCCCCCACGTCTTGGTTGCGGCAAGTGTCTTAATCTCAGTCATCTGGGGGCCTCATGTGCGGGCGGATGTTGGTGTGTTGTTGGGTGCAGTTGGGTGTGCCGAACGGGCGCGCGACGCGATTTGCGTTAACCGGCTGCAGATCTCCACGGTTGGGCGATTGATCGCCGCTGTCAAGGAGGCGGGCCGATCAGCGATTGCGGGTCCGTGCCTTGGCCGTAGCCGTTTTTTTTGGTGCTGCGGCAGGCCGGGGTATGGATTTCTTTTGCTGCGATGTTTTACGCGATGCCCCGTTCTGATTGGAGGCAGATTTTCCCGTCGAGCCAAACCCGCCCTTGCCGCGCGCCGTGCCAGATACGTCCATCACTTCGACAAGCGCGGCCCGGGTCACCGGTGCGATGACGAGCTGCGCGATGCGCTCGCCGCGCCGGATTTCGAAGGTGGCCTGTCCGAGGTTTGCGAGGACGACGCATACTTCGCCGCGATAGTCGCTGTCGATGGTGCCGGGGCTGTTCAGCACCGTCACGCCGTAGTTGAGGGCCAGCCCGGAGCGGGGGCGCACCTGGGCCTCGTACCCTTTCGGCAGCTCGATGGTGAGGCCGGTTGGAACGAGCGCGCGTGCGCCCGGCGCAAGCACCATCGGATTGCCGGCTTCGAGGGCGGCAAGGAGATCGAGGCCCGCGGCCCCGTCGGTCTGATAGGCGGGCAGCGGCAACTCGCCGGCGTGGGGCAGGCGCATGACGCTGACCTTCACGCGCGCAGCCTTGGTGGCCGGTGTGCGGGGTGTCGATTTCATTCTGCGGCCGTCGCGTTGGAGCTGAGATGCTCGGCCGCGCGTGCCATCAGACGGCGCGCCACTTCATCCTTGCTGAGCGTCGGCCAGTCCTCGGTGGTGCGCGCCGTGACGAGATGCACCGTGTTGCCATCGCCGCCGAACACGCCGCGCTCGGGAGAGACGTCGTTGGCGACGATCCAGTCGGCGCCTTTCGCCTTGCGTTTGCGTGCGGCTTCGGCGGTGACGTTGCCCGTCTCGGCGGCGAAGCCAATGACGAGGGTCGGCCGTCCGCTGCGGCGTTTGCCGATGGTGGCGAGAATGTCGGGGTTCTCTGTGAGCTCGAGCGCTGGCTTTGTGCCGGCCGATTTCTTGATCTTCTCGCCGCGCGCCGATGCGGTGCGCCAGTCGGCGACGGCCGCGGCGAAGACGGCGATGTCGGCGGGAAGCGCCGCCTCGACAGCCTCCAGCATCTGCGCGGCGGTTTCTACGTGTACGACATCGGCACCCGCCGGATCGGCGAGCGTCACGGGGCCGGTGATGAGGGTGACGCGCGCGCCCAGCGTCGCCGCGGCGCGGGCGATCGCGTGGCCCTGCTTACCCGATGACCGGTTTGCGATGTAGCGCACCGGATCGATCGGCTCGTGGGTGGGCCCGCTGGTAACGAGCACATGCTTTCCGCGGAGCGGCCGTGAGGCGAGCTGATGCGGCGTTGCCCCGCGCTGCTCGGCCAGGATGTCCTCGATCGCCTCGATGATTTGCGGAACGTCCGCCAAGCGGCCCGGGCCCGTCTCATCGCGCTCCGCCATCTCGCCGATGTTCGGGCCGACGAAGCGGATGCCGTCGGCGCGAAGCTGCGCGACGTTGCGTTGCGCAGCCGGATGCAGCCACATGCGCGGATTCATTGCAGGGACCAGCAGCACCGGCTTGTCGGTGGCCATGAGTACGGTCGAGGCGAGATCGTCGGCATGGCCGCCCGCCATCTTGGCGATGAGGTCGGCGGTGGCGGGGGCGACCACGATGAGATCGGCTTCGCGCGAAAGGCGGATGTGCCCGATCTCCTGTTCGTCGTTCAAATCGAACAGGTCGGTGAAGACGCGGCTGTTGCTCAGCGCGCCGACGGAGAGCGGCGTGATAAACTGCGTTGCCGCCCGGGTCATGACGGCGCGCACGGCGGGGCCCCGCTCGCGCAGGCGGCGGATGAGCTCAAGGCATTTATAGGCGGCAATGCCGCCGCCGATGATCAGCAGAATACGCCGTTGTTTCACGTGGGACGCTCGCTAGGGCAATGGGTTAAAGCTAGCATACTCGTCGATCTAAAGGGGTTAAGCGGGTTCGGCTGCATCGGAGCGTCTAGCTCTGGCATGTCCCTTGCGAAGCTAAAGGGGTGCGAATTGCCTCGCAAAGGCCCCCTTTGGGGTGATCTGAACGGTGCGGAGGGTGTTCCGCCATAGGCCGGTGGATGGCTCCCCGAGGATCTGCTGCTAAGGAAATCACATGGTACGCGCCAAGGCCGCCGTTACTGCCGGGATTTTTGCCGCGCTCATCGCGCTCGCGTCAGGGGCGACGGGTGCCCTTGCGACGGTTGACGATCCGACCGTCGATTGCCTCAGCGATGACAACCAGCGCCGCCTCAGCGGCTGCTCCACGCTGCTCAATACGCCAGGTCTGCCCAAGAGCGAGCGCAGCATGGCTCTCAGCATGCGGGCGCTGGCTTATTCGCTGCTGGGCATGTTCGACAAGGCACTCGCGGACTATGACGAAGCCCTCACCATCACGCCCGATTTTCCCCTCGCGCTCAACAACCGCGCCTGGTCGTATTTCAAGCTCGGGCGTCCGGCGGACGGCATCGGCGATGTGGAGCGTGCGCTGCAGCTTTCGCCGGGCAGTCCCTATGCCCTTGATACGCGTGCGCATATTCGCCAATCCATGGGAGACGCGAACGCCGCGTTCGAGGACTACGATCTGGCGATGCGTGCGGGCGGCGCCAACATCGTGAAGATGTATCAGTGCGGGTTGCGGGCGCAGGGTCTCTACTTCGGCGCTGTCGACGGCGTCTATACGCCGGGGTTGCAGCAGGCGATGCGCACGTGCTCGGGAAACCGGCAGTGCGACCCGCTACCGTCCGATTCCGAATGCCGGCCTGAGGTGTCGTAAGCGGAAGGTGCGTTGCGGCTCCAACACACGCTCATAAATTACTGTAGTAAATCGGAAATTCGTCCCCAGGCTTCAGCTTGACGCGGTTCTCGGGCTCGCACATGGTGCCGGGGCCGACGAATCTCGGACCATTCTGTCGGCCATCGCAAAGACATAAGGTCCAAGTCTAGGGAGAGGATCCCAGGGGCGGGGGGATGCGGGAGCGTGTCGCCCCGCCTTTTCGTTTATACGCATCCACGTGTTTATGCCCGCCCCCGACAGGGCGCTCCGGCTATGCGAGCCTCGCCACGAGGCTGTCGCAAAGGGCAATGAGTTTGGGGCTTCGGCGAGGAGCGCCGCGGATGCGATGGGGGATGTGCGGTGCCGGATCAATCACCACCGGAGAGCGATGCCGTTGGCCGCGAACGCGGCGCACGGGGCCGGCAAGTGCGCTTGCCGATCGTTGCGCTCGCTGCCGGTGCGTTTCTCGCATTCGCCGTGCCGCGCTTCGTGCAGCCGCTCAACCTCGTCGATGTGCTCGCCTTCCCCTTTGGCTATTACATGGCGGCCCAGGGAATCCTTCTGGGCTTCCTGACCATCGGCATTATTTCGGCGCGCTGGCATAACCGTCGCGAAGGACGCGACACGAAGGTTTCCTGAAATGGCGTGGGATGCGCCAGTGGCGCGCCGGGCCACTTCTCTCGCGTTCACGGGGCTCACGCTCGCGGCGGTGCTCGGCGTTGCGGGGTTGGTTTTTCTCGGTCAGTTCGGCGTCCCCACTCCTCTCGTCGACGGCGGCTATTGGGCGCTCGGCGTCCTGCTGGCCGCGCTCATCGTGCTCGGCGCACACCATTATCGAGAAGCGGCGAACCTTGCCATCGTCAGCGGGCTTTCCGGTGTGACGAGGGTCGTTCCCGGCGCATTCATTCTGGCGCTTGCCGGAGCAATCTTCTCCTGGGGACATGATGGCCTCGCCTTCGGCATCGGGCTTGGAGCAGGCTGTCTGCTGTTGCAACTCATCATCGCGCCGCGCATGGCGCAGGCGGGCGCAACATCGCTCGCCGAGCTGGTCGCGGTGCGGTTTCCGGGGCGAATGACGCGCGTGACGTGTGCCGCCGTTATCGCGCTCTCGATGCTGGCGCTACTCGTTGCCGAGCTGATGGCAGCGGGGCTGATCGGCGCGCGTGTGCTCGGCATTGGCTATGCGGCCGCGACGGCTGTGGCAGGCGTTGCCGTGCTGGCGTGCTTTGCGCTGCGCGGTTTGCGCAGTTCAGCTTGGACGAACGGCGCGCTGGTACCGCTTCTCCTCATCGCGCTCGGCTTGCCGCTCGTCATTCTTTCCGCCGTCTGGTACGGCGTGCCGATTCCGCAAATCGCCTACGCCAATGCGCTCTGGCAGGTGCAGGGCGTGGAAGAGATGCTGCTGGAGCAGGATCTCGCGGATCCCGCCTTCATGCGTCCGATGCTGACCCCATTCGTTGCGCTGACGCCAACGAATTTCCTCGGCATCGTGCTCGGACTTGCGGCGGGCGCGGCGGTCGTTCCGGCGGTGCTGGGCCTGTCGCCAGCTGCGCAGCGCTCGACCCGCAGCGCGCGTTCGGCCGCGCTCTGGACGCTCGCCTTCGTCGTGCTGCTGCTGACGCTGTTCCCCGTGGCCGCCGCGTACGCCAAGCTATCGCTCGCGACGCTGGTCGCCGACCGCACCCCGGTTGCGGAGTTGCCGGCCTGGGTGTTCACGTACGGGCAGCTGGGGCTGCTGCAAATCTGCGAGCGCGCGGCCACCGATGTCGAAAGCGTTATCGCGGCCTGTGCGGCCCTGCCCGACGGCGGCGGTGCGCTTGCCCTCCACGATGTGGCCATCGATCCCGATGCCGTTCTGCTGGCGATGCCGGAGATGACGGGACTTTCCAGGGGGGCTTTCGGGCTGCTCGCGGTTGCAGGCCTGGCGGTTGTGCTCACCACGGCGCTGGGTCCGCTCGGCGCGGCGGTGCGGACGCTCCTGGGCGATGGACGCACGCGGGACGCGGCGGCGTCGGCGTCACGCGCACCGTTTGCGGTGGGGCTCGCGCTCGCGGCGCTCTTCGTCGCCATCGCCGTCGCGGTTGCTTCGCGGCATCCCGCGGGCATCGTCGAGGTCGCGACCTGGGCGCTCACGGCTACCGCCGCGGGCCTCTTTCCAACCCTGTTCGCCGCCCTCTGGTGGCGACGCGCGACAACGGCGGGTGCAATTGCGGGGATGCTCGCCGGGCTTGCGGTGGCGCTCGTCTATCTTGTCGGCACACAGCAGTTCCCGGTGCATTTCTACGAGGCGCAGGAGGTCATCTCGGGGTCGGGTGCAACGGGCGATGAATACTTCGCCCAACTGAAAGAAGCTTGGCTGGAGGCCGAGCCCGGGGAGGCGCAGGTGCTGGCTTGGGCCGCGCTCGATGCGCATGCCCGCTCGGCCGCCTCACTGTGGGGCATAGGCAACCTCGCCGCCGCGCTACTCGGATTGCCGGCGGGGATCTTTGCGCTCATCGCCGTTTCGCTGCTTACCCGCGCCGGATCCGCATCGACGGAGAGCGAGCCGCTCAGCCCGCAGCGTGTTAATCTCGGCGCATGATCTACGACCTCGCCGTCATAGGTGGCGGCATCAACGGCGCGGGTATCGCAGCGGACGCCGCGGGACGCGGCCTATCCGTGCTGCTCGTGGAGAAGGCCGACCTCGGCGGGGCCACCTCGTCTGCAAGCTCGAAGCTCATCCACGGCGGGTTGCGGTATCTGGAGCATTTCGAATTCCGGCTGGTGCGCGAGGCGCTGAAGGAACGCGAGGTTCTGCTCGCGAACGCGGGCCATATCATCTGGCCGCAGCGTTTCGTACTTCCGCAGGTCACAGGTGGGCGTTCCGGCCTGATGCTGCGCGCGGGGCTGTTCCTCTATGACAATCTCGGCGAGCGAGAGCGCATTCCCGCGTCGGCCTCGCTCGATCTGCGGCGTGACCCGGCCGGTCGCGCGCTCCGCCGCGAGCTGACGCAGGGCTTTGCCTATTGGGATTGCCGTGTCGATGATGCCCGGCTCGTGGTGCTCAACGCGCGCGCCGCGGCTGCAAGGGGCGCGGTGATTGCGACGCGCACGGCGCTCAAGTCCGCCACCGTGCACGAAGGCGAATGGCGCATCGCTCTCGACGGCGACGGCGGCTGCCGCGAGGTTCGCGCCCGTGCGCTCGTAAATGCGGCGGGACCTTGGGTAATCAGCGTCGGCGCGGACATCGGCGGTGGCACCGCAGCGCGCGGTGATGTGCGCGCACGGTCGGCGGCGTCGCACCCGTCGCCGCTGCGGCTGGTGAAGGGAAGCCACATCGTGGTGCCGCACATCTCCGGTGCAGACGATGCGTACCTTTGCCAGAGCGCTGACGGTCGCGTCGTCTTCGCAATTCCCTATGAGGAGCGGTTTACGCTCATCGGCACAACCGAGGTCGACTACAGCGGTGATCCGCGCGCGGCTGCGATCAGCCCTGAGGAAGAAGAATATCTGCTCGCGCTGACGCGCCGCTTCTTCGCCGCTCCACCCGCGCGAGAGGATGTCGTCTGGAGCTTCGCGGGCGTGCGTCCGCTCTATGGCGAAGACCGTGGCGGGGACGCCTCTGCCGTGACGCGCGATTATCGCCTCGAGATGAGCACCACGGACGGCGCGCCGCTCCTGACTGTGCTGGGCGGCAAGCTGACGACGTACCGAAAGCTTGCCGAGGCGGCGCTGGAAAAGCTCGCCCCGCACTTCCCGCGCATGGGCCCGGCGTGGACCGCAAGGGCCAAGCTGCCCGGCGGCGATCTCGGCGACGGCGGACTGGCCGGCTTCATCAAGGCGCTGTGTCGGAGGCATCGCGGTTTCGATGCGGCCGATCTCGGCCGGCTGGCGCGCCGGTATGGCAGCCTCACCGATGATCTGCTGGGCGATGCGCGCGTGGCCGCGGATCTCGGTGCAAATCTGGGCGGCGGTCTCACGCAGCGCGAGGTCGCCTACCTGCGCGAGAACGAATGGGCGCGCGAGCCGGACGATGTGCTCTGGCGACGTACCAAATGCGGGCTGCACATGACGGGGGATCAGCGCGCCGCTGCGGCCGAGGCCATCGCGCGATTGCTGTGAGCGTAGCGATGGCGTGGAGCGCGCGGTACTCTCGCTAGCCCGGGTTCGGCGGACCGTAGGTCGGCGCCTCGCCCGCCGAGATGCCGGAGCGCACGGTCGGCGCAGTCCAGGGGCCGTGCACGCCGACGGTGTTGCGCGGTGCGCCCGGCGCAATCACGGAGCCGGTTTCGATCGGACCGGCACCGTTCGTCGTCTTCGGTGCATCGCTGATCGCAAATTCCAGATCGAGATCGCGGGCGATCAGGTCGATCGCGCCTTCGGCCTTGAGCGCGCGCTCGCCCGAGACGGCCTCCGCGGATTGCGCCCGCAGGATGCCCTTGGAGACGGTGAAGCGCGCGTCGAGTTTATCGACGGCAATCGCGCGCGTGCTTGCGTTCTGCCAGGCCGCGCTGTCCAGGGGCTCGCTGGCAGGCGCGGTGAGCTTGTTGATGTCGAGCCCCACGCGGCCCGCCTCGGCCAGCGTCACGCACAGTTTGCCGGCGAGAGAACGCAGCAACATGTCGCCGGTGTTGCCGCTGGCAGTGAGGTCAGCGGTGAGCGCGCCGCGGCCCTGCACGGCCGGGTGGCCGAACACGGCGTAGATCGCATGGCCGACGTCGGTCGCTTCGAACTTCGCCTGCAATCCGTAGCGGGGATTTGCACCGGACATGTCGATACGGATTTGTCCGCTGCCGCGCGTGCCGTCATCGAACTCGAGCTCGGCGATGTCGGCGAGCATCTTGCCTTCGCGCAGCGAGAGGGTGGCGGCGCTGCGCCCGACGGAAAGGGTCGGCAGCGAGAGACTGCCGGCGGAAATGCGGAAGTCGGCGTCGATGGCCTGGATGAGCGGAAATTCGAGGCCGCTCGCGTCGCGTATCGCGGCGAGAACGCTGTCGCGCTTGGCGGCGGGATCGTCGCCCTGCAGATACTGCACTGCGTTGAGCGTCTTGAAGCCGAGCGTTCCTTCGACCATCGGACGTTCGGGAGCATAGTTAAGCGAGAGCGTGCCGGTCGCGCTGTTGTCATCGAGTTCCAGATCGGCGTTCTGAAAACTGATATTGCGCCCGGTCCATTCCATCTGGCCCTTCGCGCGGAACGCACCGAAGCCGTTGCCGGCGGGCCATTCGATGCCGAGCCAATTGGCCAGAGCGCGCAGGTTGCGTGTTTGCAGCGTGGCCTTCGGGGCGATGAGCTGCGGGTTCTCTCCAAGCAGAAGATTGCCGTCGAGGTTGGCGGAGATCGGCTGGCTCGTGAAGGATGCGCTCACGGGGCGGGACATACCCTGCGCATCGCGGCTGGCATCGAGGGCGGTATCGAAAGTCACGGTCTCGTTGCGGTAATCGAAGGAGCCCGACGCATGGATCGCGCCGTTCGGCTTGCTGGAGATCGTCGCGGATACGTTGTCGAGCTGGAGCAGCGAGCCGTCCGACATCTTGATGCGCACGGTGCTCTCGCGCACGACCAGCCCATCGAACTGCCATCCCTGGAGCGCTTTGACGAGCGGGGCCACTTCCTCATCGGGCGCTTCGCGCGAGAACGTCGGCTCGCGGGAGGAGAAGTCCGCGGTGAAAGCCGCGCGCTCGAGGGTCAGCTGCGGGCCGTTGCCGGTGATGAGCATGGCGATCATCTGGCCGCCGCGCGCAAGGCCCGTGCGGCTCGGCGGCACCGAGAGTGTGCCGCGCTCCAGCTCGATCGTCGGCCCGGTCATCAGGCGCACGGGTGCGCTGAGACTGTAGCTGTTGTTCGACGCGGCGAGAACGGCGCCCGTTTGCAGTGCGATGCGATTATAGCGGTCGCTGACGAGCAGCGGCGCGGCAAGCAGGATCAGAAGGAAGCAGAAAACCGCGAGTGTCCACGTATAGGCTCGCACTTTTTGCTTCGGGCGCTTCATGAATCCCTGCCGCTTCAGCACGCGCCACCCACAGTGTCAAAATCACCGAAAAAGGACCCGGCGCAAGCAAGCGGCCTGGGAACCTAGCGGACGCCGATAGTCTTAAAGGTGGCCCATACGCGGTGCAAGCAGCGAGCTGACCTTGGTGGGCGTCAAGCGCCTATTTTTCTTAATATCCGCAAGGCCTTTCTATACCGCATGGCGCGCGATTGCGAGATGACCAAGGATACTGTTCACGCTTTTCGGCTTTTGCATATCCAGCATGATGTGGACAAAAATTTTGCACTTGCGTTCGCCGCGAAGGCTGCGCGGGTTGCGGGCGCTCGGCCGCTCGTGCACTTTCGCCCGGGTATTGTGCAGTGCCGGAAAAGCGGAGCTTCGTGGTGAGGCAGCCTTTCGTCGTCGGAGGAATGGCGGTTGCACCGGGCGAGCGGCGACTGATCGACCTGCCGGTTTCGAAGCTTTCTAATCACGCGCCCGTCACACTGCCCGTGCATGTGCTACACGGGGCGCAGTCCGGTCCGACGATGTTCGTCTCGGCGGCCATCCATGGCGATGAGCTTAACGGTGTCGAGATCATCCGCCGCCTGCTGCGTACCTTAGATCCGCAGAGCATAAACGGCACGCTGCTATGTGTGCCCGTCGTCAACGTGTTCGGCTTCATCAGCCGCTCGCGCTATCTGCCCGACCGGCGAGACCTCAATCGCTCCTTTCCCGGATCGGCGTCGGGCTCGCTTGCGGCACGCCTTGCGCATCTTTTCCTGACCGAGATCGTGAAGCGCTCGCAGATTGGCATCGATCTGCATACCGCGGCGATACATCGGATCAACCTGCCGCAGATCCGCTGTGTGTTCCGCAAGCGCCCGCGCGTGCTGGAGCTCGCGCGCGCGTTCGGTGCGGAGGTTATGCTGGAGAACGCCGAGCGCCCGGGCTCGCTGCGGGAAGCGGCGCGCGCCGTGGGCGTCGACGTGCTGAGCTACGAGGGTGGCGAAGGATTGCGCTTCGATGAGTTTGCGATCCGGGCCGGCGTCGATGGGATCACCGGCGTCATGTACAAAATGGAGATGCTCGATCTCGCCGAGGATGTCGATCCGGTGCCGGTGCGGCAGGCGCCGGTGCTGATCAACGCGTCGAGCTGGCTGCGTGCGCCCGAGGGCGGGGTGTTCCGTACCACCAAGCGCATCGGCGACGGCGTCAATCTCGGCGAGATCGTCGGCCATGTCGCCAATCCGTTCGAGGATGCGGCCGTGGAGGTGCGCTCGCCCCATCGCGGGATCATCATCGGGCGCACGACGCTACCCATCGTCAACATGGGGGACGCGCTCATGAACATCGGATGGTCGGAAGATCTCTCCGACCGCACGTCGCCGGAGCGCGAGGCTGAGCGCGTCTGGTCGGACGATGATGATGTCGTCGATTGACGAACCGATGCGGAGCTACCGGCCTCCGGGCCGGCCGCCGGCCACGGCCTCGTGCAGCAGCAGAACCGGAATGAGCCCGACGAGCACGATCGTGAGCGCGCCGACGGACGCCTGCTCGAGCTGCTCGATGGAGGCGAGGCTGTAGACGTGCGTCGCCAGCGTCTCGAAATTGAAGGGCCGCAGGAGCAGCGTCGCCGGCAACTCCTTCATGCAATCGACGAACACGAGCAGTGCGGCGGCACCGAGCGGCGGGACGAGCAGGGGTAGGTGTACGCGCCAGAGCACCGAGAGCGCGTTCTCGCCGAGCGTGCGGGCGGCGGCATCGAGATTGGTCGAAACGCGGCCAAGCCCCGCCTCGATGGGCGCGAGCGCCACCGCGAGGAAGCGGATCACGTAGGCGAGGGTTATCGCGAAGAGCGAGCCTGACAGCAGCAGGCCCGTCGAGACGCCGAAGGTCGCACGGGTGAAAGCGTCGACGTGATTGTCGATGCCCGCGAGGGGAATGAGCAGGCCGATGGCGAGGACGGTTCCCGGGACAGCATAGCCGAGCGCCGATATGTGCCCCGCGGAGCGAACGAAGCCATTGCCGGCAATGCGGCGCGCGTAGGCGAGCGTGAGGGCGACGATGACGGCGGCGGCGGCGGAGATGGTCGCCAGCAGCAACGTGTTGCCAGCCGCGGGCAGGAAGCCGCTCGATAGGGCATCGCTGGCATGGTTCGCGGCGTCCGGGATGATCACCAGGAGCGGCACGAGGAATCCGAAGATGAACGGCAGCGATGCGAATATCGCGGCCAGCCAGCCTTTCCAGCCGGGCAGCTCGTGGAAGGGAATGGCGCGGTAGCGCCCCGTCGTGTTGTGGGTGCGTGCGCCGCGCCGGCTCGCGCGCTCGAGCGCAAAGAGCATCGCAAGCAGCACCAGCATGACGGTGGCGAGCTGCGCCGCGCCGCCGATGTTCGAGCGCTGTACCCACGTGGCGTAGATGGTGGCGGACAACGTATCGATGCCGAGGTACTGCACGGCGCCGAGATCGTTGAGGCATTCCATGATGACAAGGGCAACGCCGGCGGCGATGGCCGGACGGGCGATCGGCAGTGCGACATCGAAGAACGTGGCGAGCGGGGTTCGACCGAGCGTACGCGCGACTTCGAGCACGCACACCGATTGCTGCGCGAAGCTCGCCCGCGCGGTGAGGTAGACATAGGGGTAGAGGACCGACGTCAGCACGATGATACCGCCGCCGAGGGAGCGAATGTGCGGGAACCAATATTCGCCCGCGGTCGTGAAGCCGAACGCCGCGCGTAAATGGGTCTGCACCGGACCGGCGTAGTCGAACAGCTCCACATAGCAGTAGGCGATGATGTAGGTCGGCACCGCAAGCGGAAGCACCAGCAGCCGGTCGAGCAGATTGCGGCCGGGAAAGCGGTACATGGTGACGAGCCACGCCGTTGCCGTGCCGACGAGGAGGCTCAGCCCGGCGACGCCCCCCGAAAGCAGCACCGTGCTCGTGAGCGAGCTTGGGAGCACGGTCGAAGCGAGGTGCGGCCAGATGTTGTCGGCGGGATTGAGCGCCAGCAGGACGACGGTGACAATGGGAAGGGCGACGACGGCGAGGATCGCTGCCGCGGCCGCGGTCCAGGCGGGCGACACAGCGCCGCCGCCAAAACGGAATAGCGAAGCGAGGCCGGCGACGGCTTCGCCCAGGCGCGGGAAACGTGCGTTGGGTATTGCCGGTTGCGGCCCCTCGACCGTCATTGGCCGCTCGCTATGCGGCCGGTATCACCAGCGATCGAGCGCTGCACCGTTCAGCAAAGGTTGCGCGGGGTGGGCAGCACGAGGCCCGCGCCCATGAAAGCCGTTCCGGGCGAGAGAACCTGACCGGCATCGCGCAGACAGCGGGCAAAGTTCTCGGCGCCTTCGATGGCTTCCTCGACCTCGTCGCATCCGAGGAGCGCGACGGCGCAGGCCCGGAAGGCCGGGCAGGTGCTGTGCTGGCACGCGGCCACCATGGAGATCGCAAGGCATTCATCGCGGCAGAAGCGGCGGCACTGCGCCGGGAACACCTCGATGCGGCGCTCGGCGGAATCCTGCACCGCGCGCACCCAGCAGGCGAGCTCGGTCATCAGCGGCTTCGCCGCCTGCGGACCGACGGCGCGCGAGAACTCGTCCCAGGCGACTTCCCAGCAACCGATGTCGCTGGTCTGGAAGCCCTGGAGCCAGCACCGGAAGCCGACGCCAACGAGGCGCTCGGCGGCGGGCAGCATGGCGGCGGCCGGTATCGCGGAATCTCGCGCGGTGCGGCCGCGCTGGAATGTGTCGATCTCAGACATCAGTTGGTTGCCCCTTGATCGAATTGGACACGGTCGATGATTTCGGATGCTTTCTTGCGCAGTGAGGCGATCTTGGCGAGGGATAGCGTGTCGGCCTTCAGCGGGCCCCAGCTCTGCACCAGCTCGGAGGCCGGGATGTCATCGCCGACGGGGTACTCGCCGTTTGCCTCGGCGTAGATCTGCTGCGCCTCGGGTGCCGCGAGAAACTCCATCAGCTTCAGCGCATTCTCGCGGTTCGGGGCGTTGGCCGTCATGGCGACGCCCGAAACATTGACGTGCGCACCGCGGTCGGCGGTGTTCGGAAACACGATGCGTACAGCGTCCGCCCAGGCCTTCTGGTCGGGGTTCTTGAGCATCGCGCGCATGTAATAGGTGTTGCCGACCGCAATATCGCAAAGGCCTGCCTGCACGTCGCGCACCGCTTCGCGGTCACCGCCGGCCGGCTTGCGGGCGAGGTTCGACTTGAGGCCGTGCAGCCATTGCTCGGTTTGCTCCTCGCCGTGGTGCGCGATCATGGAAGCAACGAGGGCGACGTTGTAGGTGTGCTGGCCGGAGCGGATGCAGATCTTGCCCTTCCACTTGGGGTCGGCAAGCTCCTCATAGGTGAAGGCGTCCTGCTTCACCCGGTCCTTCGAGGCGTAGACGACGCGGGCGCGGCGCGTGAGGCCAAACCAATGGTCGTTCTCGTCGCGCCAGGTTGCCGGGATCTCTTTCTTCAGCGTCTCGGAATGCACCGGCTGGGTCACACCGGCCTCGACGGCGCGCACGAGCAGGCCGGAGTCGTTGGTGAGCAGCAGATCGGCGGGGCTGTTCTTGCCCTCCGCCACGAGGCGCTCGATGAGGCCGTTGGGCGCGAAGACGACATTCGTCTTGATGCCGGTCTCTTTGGTGAACTGATCGAGCAGCGGCTTGGTGAGGCCCGGCTCGCGGAAGGAATAGATGTTGACCTCTTCCACCGCACCCACCGCGGGGGCGAAGGAGGAGCTTGCAACGGCGAGCAATGCCGAATACGCCGCGCTGCGCAGAAGTGCGCTGGATGACCGCATTGTTTGCTCCAATAGGCGGGGTTCAAGGCCCCGGTATCGGTGGATCGAGCAGGGCGGCGAGTGGCACACTCCGCCCGGGCATCATCCCTAACGTGGGCGCACGGACACAGTCAACAAAAGCCCTTGAAATCCCAATAGATTAGAAATCCTCTAATTCGAAACAGCGGCCTGCGCGATCACTCTGTCACGCGGAAAGACGAGGGCCACTGCGGTGCCTTCGCCGAGGGCGCTGTCGATCTCGAGGCGCGCGCCGTTCGCTTCCGCGAGACTGCGCGCGAGCGGCAGTCCGATGCCGTGTCCGCCGTCTTTGCTCCGCTGCGGCTGCTCGGGTACGGGCGCTTTCAGCGCGGCCTCGACCTGCTGCTCCGGCATACCGGCGCCGGTGTCCTGCACGGCGATGAAAACCGACCGGTTGAAGCCGAGGCCGGTGACGACGCGGACATCGCCGCCGCGCGGGGTGAACTTGATCGCGTTGCTGAGCAGGTTGAAGAGCACCTGCTTGATCGTCGTTACATCGGCGCGCACTTTCGGGAGCTGGCTATGGAATTCGCATTCCAGCTTGAGGCCTGCCTCCTCCGCCAGCGGCCGCAGCGCCGAAACGGAGTTCTCCGCAACCGTATTGAGATCGATCTCGACGGGCTCCAGCGGCCCTGAGGGCTTTTCCGTGTCGTCGCCGCTCAGCAGGCGGTTGATCAGCGCCAGCGCGTGCTTGGCGTTGTCGTGAATGTCGGAGGTGTAGCCGTGATAGCGCTCGTTGCCGATGGCGCCGAAGCGCTCATCGCGCATGATCTCGGCGGCGGCGGCGATCGCGCTCAGCGGCGTGCGCAGCTCGTGGGCCAGCTTGGAAATATGGGGGCTGCGGGTGGTCGTCGATGCAGCCGGCTCGCGTGCCGCGGCGTCGCCATCTTCGTCAGCGTCTGCCGCGGGCTGCGCGCGTCCGCCGGCAAATCCGTTGCGGATGGCGCTCGCGATCTTCAGCATGGTTGCGGCGTCGTCGGCAGTTGGCGCGGCGGGCGGCGGCAGTGCTTGCTTGGTCGTGGGCTGCGGAGAGGCAGCGTCGGATGCAGCGTCCTCGGACCGCCGTCGCGCTGCTCCCGAGGCGATGCTGACCAGCACCAGCTCGGAGGATGCAGCGGGGTCGCCGGCCTCGGGCACCGCGGCGACGTCGCAGATGAGATTTTCGGCGCCATAGGCGGTCCAAAAGACGAGCGGTTCGCGCCGGCCGCCGTCGAGGGGCTCGCGCATCATCGCCCGCAGGCGGACAAGGCCCGGCATGGCGGCGTCGAGGGTTCCGGAAGCGGCGTCGGGACGCAGACCAAGGCGCGCAGCGCCGGCGGCGTTGGCGGCAAGCACACGGCCCCTGGCGGGATCGATGATCCAAGCAGGATCGTGACAGCCCGCCAGGGCCTTCTCAGGACCGGCTGCAGTCGAAGGCAGCGATGCGCACGGACCGTCTACTGGCATGGGCAAAATACCAAAGCTTAAAACCTGTTAGCGTGGTGAGCCGCCTACGTCCATGAGCTGGGTGCCGCGCTGTCCGGTATCCACACTCATTTCGCGACCGCTGGCGGCAGAACGCGGTATATTTGCACTCTGCCCGAAAACCAGGAGCGGGCATGACAACCATCCTGGCCCCAGAGGAGACCCCGATGACCGACAAACCGCAGTTCGAGTTTCCGGAAGCGGTCCGCGAACTCGCCGAGCGCAACGTCGAGCAGGCACGTAGCGCCTACAATCAGTTCCTCGATATGGCGCGCAAGGTCCAGGAGACGCTCTCAGCGTCGCAGGGCGCAGTGACATCGAGCGCTGCCGAAATGCAGTCGCAGATCGCCAAGTTCGCCGAACAGAACATCCAGGCGAGCTTCTCCTTCGCCACCGAGCTCTCGCGGGCACGGGATTTGAGGGAATACATGGAAATTCAGCAGCGCTATGCGCAAAAGCAGATGCAGACGTTCGCCCATCAAGCCCACGTGCTGGGCCGGCTGGTGAGCGAGGCCGCCCAGAAGGCCCAGGGGCGCTAGAGCCGTTCTACTTACTTTGCGCGCTGCCGCGACGCGATATGCGCGCTCGGCTCCGGTTCGCGGGTCTCCTGGGGTGATCCGCGGCGGGGCCACGGTGTGCCGCGGTGGTTTGGCAACGTCGCCGATCTTGCCTAAGGTGACCGGCCGATGTATTGGACCGCTCCTGCACGCCTTCGGCCGCGCGGAAGCACCGGTTTCGGGAGCGCTTCGGCTCGCCGGCGGGCAGGGCACGGGCGCGATTGACTTCCCACCGGCTGCGGGCCTAAGTCGCTGATGTTGCCCAAGTGCCGCCTTAGCTCAGATGGTTAGAGCGCTAGATTGTGGATCTAGAGGTCTCCCGTTCGATCCGGGAAGGCGGTACCACCGATACAGGCCCTGTTTTCTCCATCCGTTTCCATTTCAGCCCGGCTGCCAGGTTGCTCTCGATAGGAGCGGCAGCTGCGCGGACCGCGTCGGCGCCGCTATCGTCCTCCTGACAGGTCCGCGCCAGGGAAATGACCGCCGAGGCAGCTTCGGCGCGCATGGGAGGAGCCTTTAGAAGTCGGCTGCCTTCCGCTGGTAGCCGGCAGCGGTGGGTGCAGTGCAGGTATGCGGTTTCTGCTTCGTCGGCCGGAGGTCCGTCGCGGCGCCGCAACCTTTTCCCTGCGGCGGCCGTTATCGGCGCATGTCGCGTCCCCGTCTGAACGGCATCCCGCCAATATGCAGAATTCCCCTCGAAGTGTTCGCCGGAACTGAGGCGTGGGCCAACCTGCCCGTGCCAATCAAGGTCGCGGTCGTTCATGTGTGGCGGTCGGAGCGGGCCTTGCTCGCCGATGTTGCACGCGCGAATGAATGATTATCCCGCAGCAGAGGTAACCTCTAAAATTCGCCAGAACAATAAAGTGTTACCGGTGGATGATTCGACCTGCAGCTCAACGTGAGCTACGCTTTCCACATCATGCGCAACGACAACCGGGCGCGCGTGGCTGAGAGAGTCTCCGTGCTCCCGCCTAGGCAGTTCGGAGTGCGTACCAATGAATAGAGCGATCGATTTTCTCGACACCGAAGCCATCGGTATTGCAGCCAGCGCTCTCGATGCGGCGATCGAGCGTTGCCGTGACATTCAAGATGACGGTCAGGAGCTTCGTCTCGCAACGGCACGGCACATCATTGGAATGATGGAGTCGGGCGAATGCGACCGTAACCGCCTGCGCCGTTCGGCGATCGAATACATACAGACGCGTTTCCGCTGAGCGGAAAACAACGCGGACGACAGTCGGCGCGAAGCGGCGATGTTCTGGACGGCAGTAAACGCAAGCGCACCTATTCGAACGCGCTTCCGTTAGTGGTCGATTTCGGCTGCAGCCTCCCCCGAAATCCGCAAGCGCGCGTGCACCCGGCGCAAATCGTTCAGCCGACCGTTGTGCGTGAGGCTCGGCTGGCGGGCTAGAACACCGGCGGGTCGGCCCCGATGCGCGGTATCGGGCTCAGTTATCCGGCACCGCTTCGTTTTCGTCGGGCCGTTCGTCGTCGGAATCGCCACTCGCGTCGGCGTTGGGAAGGTCATTATCGTCGGTGTCTACCGGCGGCGCCGGGGGGATGATGATCTCATCCTCGTCGGGGACGCCCAGTTCACGGGGATCGTCCATGGTATACTCCGTCGCATGAGCTATTCGAACGACAGCTCAACCATCGACGGCGCGGCGGGTTCCCTCGTGTCGCCAGGCGTACGCCTCTCCCGGTGAGTGTGCCGGACCGATTGTCGGCATGCGCGTTTTGCGCCTCGCATCAGCGGCGTAGGCTCGGCGAAGTCGCTTCTCATGCTGAAATTCGCAGTTGGCGCGCCCATGCGGCGAGTGTTGCAGAACGGTATCGCTCGTGCCGGTCGCAGATGGGGCCGCGGCTTTCGCGTTGACATCGAGGCGGCGTTCGGGCGCTCTAAGGGTGCGACGGTTTCGGTTGTGCGCATCGCGCGCACAACCGATGAAAATGGGAACACGGTGAGGCACGACGCGCCAAGACCGTGGCTGCTCCCGCAACTGTAAGCGGCAAGTTTCTTCCGCATATGCCACTGGCGGCTCGCGTTGGGTCACCGGGAAGGTCGGAAAGGGACGCTCGAGCCGTGAGCCAGGAGACCTGCCGCCGCAAGTCGCCCATCCTCCATGCGGGACGCTTGGTGGAACGGAAAACCGTAGTGGCGACTGATGTGTGCAACCGAAGGGGGGCTACGTCAGGCATGTCAATCTACGGTGTCATTCTCCGACACTAATCGATTGAGACCGGTTCGCGACCGCCGCTGCCTCAGGCGTCGGGCTTGAACGGTATTTGTCTCAACGCGTCGTAGTTTCGTGCGTGATGAAGTCTCCCCCAGGGTCAGTCTGCGTAACGGGGGCCATCTGTGTATCTGAGTTCGTCGGGGCGTATTTCCGCTCAATCCATCCATGCGAGCCTGCTCGCGCTCACGGTGTCCATTGCAGCCGTTGTCAGCGCCACCGGGGCTTTCGCCCAGTCGGCTGCTGAGCCCGCAACCAGCGAGCTGCCGCCGCTCGAGGTCGAGACGACCGCAAAGAAGAAGACAGTCAAAAAGAAATCCGATCCAACGAACACACGCCTGAGCGGGACGGCGAATGCCGCTACTAAAGGGGAGGCTGGGGCCGTTGGCGCGGCGAACGCCGGTCTTGGCGATCAAGTCTCGAACGGCGGCGGGCTCACCGGCGCTTCGACGACGGTGATCACACGCGAACAGATCGAGCGGGCTCCCCAAGTGACGCTTCCTGACATTATCGCGCGAGAGGCCGGGATACAGACAACCAGCGTCTACGGAGGCGTCAACGGCGTCGGGACTAAAATCGATATGCGCGGTTTTGGTGCCGCGAGCACCTCCAATACGCTCGTCTTGATAGACGGGCGGAGAGTGAATGACTGGGACTCGGAAGGTTTCGACCTCTCCAAGATCGCCAAGGACTCTATCGAGCGTATCGAGATTACGCGTGGAAACTCGGGCGCTGTGCTGTACGGCGATGGAGCCGTTGGCGGTGTCGTCAATATTGTGACGCGCCATGGTGCGGGGCTGCCCAATCAAGGGCGCGTAGAGGCCGGCATCGGCTCGTTCCAGACCAGGCTCGGCAACATAACCGCGAGCGGATCGTCTGGACCCTTTTCCGCTTTCGTCAACGTTGACGCCATTGAATCGGATGGCTACCGCGCGAACAGCGAACTGCAGCAGAAATCCGCAGTCGCCGATCTTCGCTGGACGTTTGCGCGCGGTAGTTTCTACATCAATGTCGCCGCTGAAGATCAGGAGCTGAACTACCCTGGGGCTCGCAGAGTCGATCCTGCCAATGGCATCAACCAGCTCATCACCGATCGGCGCGGCACGAGCTCGCCACTCGACTTCGGAGACAAACAGGAGGCGCGCGGTGCGGTTGGCTTCACGTATCTCGTTAATCCCGGTGTCGAACTCGTCGTTGACGGCGGTATACGAGGAAAGGAACAGTTGGCGGGTTTCGGCGGCACGTATTTTGTCGAAAGCGAGCTCACCACCAAATCGCTCACACCGCGCGTGAACATAACGACGCCTTTCCTGGGCTTGCCGTCACGGGCGATAGCGGGCATCGATATCTTCGACACGGAATATGAATCCGGCCGCGGGCCAGCCAAAGGCGTCGCAACCTTCAACGTGTATCAGGCCGAACAGTCATCGGTTGCCGGTTATTGGCAGCAAACGGTGAACTTGCTGCCGTCGACATCGTTGTCCGCCGGCGCGCGCATCCAGCGCAACAAGACGCGCGCAGACGATACGCTTAGTCTGTTCGATCAGCCGCTGAATGCGAGCGAGACAAACTACGCATGGCACCTCGGGGCCGAGCAGGAGGTTACGCGCGAGCTCACGGTGTTTGGCCGCGCGGCGCGCAGCTTCAGGGTGCCGAATGTCGATGAGCGCATCGGCTCCACGCCATGGCCGAACTCGCCGAACTATGCCGTGCGAACCCAGACCTCTCACGATTGGGAAGCAGGCATAAGGCTGGGATTTGGTCAGTTCCAAATCCAGTCGAGCTATTACGACATGCGCCTGACGGACGAGCTGCACTATGATCCCGTGAACTTCATCAATTTGAATTTGGATCCCACACGCCGGCGCGGTGTGGAAACGATCGCAAGCTGGCAAGTTATGAAGAACGTCCGTCTCAGCGGAAATATCACCTATACCGACGCCATATTCCGGGAGGGACCGAATGCCGGCAACCAGGTGCCGCTGGTGTCGCGCTGGACGGGCAACGTGGGTGTCTCATGGGACATCGTCGACAAATGGCTGACGCTCGATACCGTGGTGCGATATGTCGGTGATT
>Ga0180221_1000567_pt1 | contig 30974 bp, 32 predicted proteins | sample eDN5th37CKraftMG_FD_151339 | JGI IMG/M metagenome (GOLD analysis project Ga0180221, IMG submission 151339) | Enriched Miracle-Growth compost microbial communities from Emeryville, California, USA - eDNA 5th pass 37_C Kraft MG (version 2) (version 2) ...
CTGCACCTCATCGTGCAGGTGCCGGTCTACCTCTCGGACCGGGTCGAGCAGGTCATCGTGGAGATCCAGCTGCGCACCATCGCCATGGACTTCTGGGCGAGCCTGGAGCACAAGATCTACTACAAGTACGCGCGCGACGTGCCGCGCCACCTGACGGACTCGCTCAAGCTCGCCGCCGACGTCGCGTCGTCCCTCGACAGCTCCATGGAGCGCATCCACGACGAGGTGAAGGCCATCGCCGGGGCCGCGGAGCCGGTCGAGCAGCGCGACGCCCTGCTCACCCCCGAGGAGATGCTGCGCAACTTCTGGAGCACCGCCGAGGTCGAGGGGGACGCCCTGCGCCCGACGCGCGAGGGCTGAGCGCGCGCACGACGCGGCCGGCGGGACTCCCCCCGCCGGCCGCGCCGTGCCCTCAGGTCACCCGGACGGGCTGCTCGTCACCCCTCGGCGAAGAGCCGCGGCAGGAGGTCGATCACCGACTTCTGCCAGACGTCCCAGCTGTGCGGTCCGGGGATGATGGGCGCGAACTCGTGGTTCACGCCGCGGTCCTCCATGGCCGCGATCAGCTGCATCGTGGGGCCGTAGGTGAAGTCCTGCACGTCGCCGGAGTAGACGCGCAGCAGCTTCGTGCCCTCGTTGATGGCGTCGACGTCGGCGTCCGCGGGCGGGGCCCCGAACGCCGACATCGCCGCGATGTACCCGAACTCCCCCGGGTGCGCCCACAGCGTGCTCAGCGTCTGGCCGGAGCCCATGGACAGACCGGCGAGCGCGCGCCGGCCGGGGTCGGAGCTGATGTTGAGCTGCTCCTCGGCCGCCGGCACGACCCGGGTCGTGATCTCCGTGGGGAAGTCCACGCCGTTGCCGTTGGCCATGACCACGACCATCGGCTCCATCGTGCCCCGGCGGTAGTGGTTGTCGAGGATCCGGTCGACGTGCCCCACCTCGATCCAGTCGGTCCACGTCTGCCCGCCCCCGTGCTGGAGGTAGAACACGGGGTACGGCTCGGCACGGTCCGGGTCGTAGTCCGGCGGCGTCCACACGTACGCGGACCGCTCCTCGTCACCCGCGGTGCTCGTGTAGCGCATGACGCTGACGTCGCCGCGGTCCTGCGCCGGGACCTCGGCGGTGTACCGGCCGCGGAGCGTGTCGCCCTCGACGGTGAACGTGCTCCACGTGGGCTCGGAGAGCACGCTGGTGGGGTTCGCCTCGTCCTTGTGGTCGACGCCGTCGACCACGAACTTGTAGTAGTACGAGCCTCCCTCGACGGCCATCGAGAGCCGCCACGAGCCGTCGTCCTGCCGGGTCATGTGGGTGCGCGGCCAGCTCCCGGCCGGGCCGAAGTTGCCCCAGACCGTGACGTTGTTCGCGTCGGCGTACTCGGGACCGAGCTCGAACGTGACCACCCCGTTGTCGTCGATCCAGGGGGTCGGGGGCGTGCCGGGCTCCGGCAGCTCGTGCGGCACGAACGGCAGGTGGCCCTCGCCGGGCCCGTCGTCGCCCGCGTCGCGGAACACGCGCTGCGCGAAGTCGTGCAGCGCCTTCTGCCACGTGTCCCACGTGCCCCCGGTCGCGGGGTCGGACCCGTCGGACTGGAAGCCCACGCCCGCGTCCGTCAGGGTCTCGGCCAGCGCGACCGTGTCGTCGTAGCCCGGGTCGGTGACGTTGCCCGCGTACAGGCGGACCACATCGGTCGACGCGTTGATCTGCCTCACCTTGCCCGGAGGCAGCCGGAGCTCGCCGCCGCCCGAGAACGAGCCGAGGTTCGCGAAGTCTCGCGGGTGGTGCACGAGGGCCTCCCACGCCTGCTCCGCGCCGCGGCCGATGCCGGCGATCGCCCGGCCCGCCCCCTCGCGGGAGACGTTGAGGCGGCGTTCGACGGCCGGCAGCAGATCCTTCGTCACGCCGGCGGGCCCGGGTCCCGACCGGTCGCCGTCGGCCATCACGACCACCATCGGCTCGGCGTCGCCGTCGAGCGTGAGGTGGTCCATGATCTGCCCGAGGCGGCCCAGCTCCGCCCACTCGCGGTGGCCCTGGCCCTCGTCCTGCAGCAGGTACAGCACGGGGTACGGCTCGGCGCGGTCCTCGTCGTAGCCCGGCGGCGTCCACACCAGCGCCTCGGCCTCGTGACGCGGACCGTGTCCGTACTCGAGCGTCTGGAACGCACCGCCCCCGTCCACGTCCTCGAGCCACTCGGCCCCCGGCCCGGGGACGAAGAGCGTGCTGTAGGTGGGCTTCGACGTCACCTCCTGCGGGGCGTCGGGGTTGCGGAACGCGACGGCGTCCTGGTCGGCCGCGGGGCGTGCGGCGTACTGGTAGTAGTACAGCCCAGGCTCGAGGGGCCCGATCGTCGCCGTGAGGTCCGACCCGCTCGCGCCCGTGTTGAGGTCCGTCCACGCCTTGCCCGGCCCGAAGTTGCCCTGGACGGCGACGAGGCCGTCCTCGATCCCGGTGGACTCGGTCACCGCCGCCGCGGGAATCGTGAACCGGTAGACGTCGGAGACCGGGTTGTCGGGCAGCTCGCCCACCCACGGGTCCGCGCTCACGGCGTCGGCGGACGCCGGTGGGGCCATGCTCAGCGCGGCAGCCCCTACGGCAGCCGCTGTGCAGACCGCGACGGCTCTTCGCCTGCCCCGGTTCGTGCGGTCGGTCGTCTTCGCGGGAGATTCCATCGTCATCGACATGCCTCTCATCCGAAGTGCGAGCTTCGGGCTCGGAGACCGGACCGCGCCGACGCCCCGGGTGCGGGAACCGGGCGGAGGGCCACACTGCCCAGCACGCAACGGTAGGCGCACCATATGCAACCGTCAACGGTTCCGGCGTGTCGTTGACACCCCCCGTCCACGACCGTACTTTACCGATACACACGCCGCCGGTGGCAGGACTCGAGGAAGAGGCGCTGGTGACAGGACGACGACTACTCAGGGGCGCGACGACGCGTCGACTCCCTGGCCACGAGACGGGCCGCCGTCACCTCTTCGACCGCGTGGACGCCGGGCGAGAGGCTCGAGTCCACCCGGCGCAGGAGCAGGTCCATGATGCGCGCCGCCATGGAGTCGTTGCCCGGGTCGATGGTGGTGAGGCGGGGCACGAGGTACTCCCCCTCGAGGTCGTTGTCGAAACCGATGACCTGGACGTCCTCGGGCACCCGGCGGCCGCCGTCCGCCAGCGCGCGCAGCACCCCCGTGGCCGCGGCGTCGGTGAGCGCGAACACCCCGTCGAACGGCACGCCGTCGCGCTGGATGCGCATGATCGCGTCGTACCCGTCCGCGATGGTGAACGAGTCGGCGTCGACCACGAGCCGCTCGTCGACGGGCACGCCGGCCGTGGCGTGCGCCCGGCGGTACCCGCGGGTGCGCAGGGTCGCCATGCTGTCCACGCCCTCGTCCGGGCGGCCGCCCACCAGGACGATCCGGCGCGAGCCCTCGGCGAGGAGGTGCGCCGTCGCGAGCTCCGCCCCGCCGACGTTGTCCATCATCACGTGGTCGAACGGCCCCGCGAGGCGGCGCTCCCCCAGGAGGACGACTGGCACCTCGATACCGGCCGCCGCCACGGCCTCGGTGTCGAGCTGCACGGGGCTGAAGACGATCCCGTCGTAGGGCTTGACTCGCGCCGGGGACAGCGCCGCCAGCTCACCCTCGCGGCTGGCGCCCGTGCGCTCGATGATCACGTGGAAGCCGCGCGCCTTCGCGAGGGTGTCGAGACGGGCCGCGAGGTGGGCGTAGTAGGGACCGTCGAGGTGCGGGACCAGCAGCCCGATGGCCCCGCTGCGCCCGTTGCGCAGGTGGCGCGCCGTGGCGTTCACGCGGTAGCCGAGGCGCTGGACGACCTCCAGGACGCGGGCGCGGGTCTCCTCGCTCGCCCCGGGCCGGCCGTTGACGACGTTCGACACCGTCATCTTCGAGACGCCCGCCTCGCGCGCCACGTCGCTCATCGTCACCACGACGCCCATCATGCCTGGCGGGCGGTCGGGCGCCAGATCACGCCGGCGCGGCCCCCTCACGGCCGCGACCGCGCGATGCCCCCTGTCACCGCTCGAGGGAGAAGCACACCGTCGTGAAACAGATCCTGTACTCGAGGCGCGTCGCGCCCTACGTCTTCATCCTGCCGTTCCTCATCACCCTCGCCGTGTTCTGGGTCGTCCCGCTCACGCGGTCGTTCGTGATGAGCACGCAGGAGGTGCTCTACGGGGAGGCCACGTTCATCGGGGCCGCCAACTACGAGCGGCTCTGGGGCGACCCGATCTTCTGGCAGGCGATGTACAACAGCCTGCGCTACATGGTCCTGACCATCGTGCTGCTGGTCCCGATCCCCCTGGTGCTCGCGGCCGTCGTCAACGCGAAGATCGGCAGTCCGCGCGTCAAGGCCTTCTTCAAGGCGTCCCTGTTCGTCCCGGCACTGACGTCCGTGGTCGTCGCGGGCATCGTCTTCCGGCTGATCTTCGCGGAGTCCGACTCCGCGATGATGAACCAGGTCGCCGAGCTCTTCGGCTTCGGCCCCGTCCGCTGGCTGCGGGCCGACCTCACCGGCCTCGCGGCCCTCCTGGCGCTCGCGCTCTGGCGTTGGGCCGGCGTGAACATGATGTATTTCATCGCCGGCATGCAGTCGATCCCGACGGAGTACTACGAGGCCGCGTCGATGGACGGCGCCGGCAGGGTCCGGCAGTTCTTCCACATCACCGTGCCGAACCTGCGGCCCACGCTCGTGTACGTCGTGACCATCAGCATCTACGGCGGCCTCGCGATGTTCCTCGAGAGCTTCATGCTCTACGCCGGCAACAACTCCCCCAACAACCAGGGCCTGACCGTGGTGGGCTACCTGTACCGCAAGGGCATCGAGGAGAACGACCTCGGGTTCGCCTCCGCGGTCGGCGTCGTCCTGCTCGTGATCGTCATGACGATCAACCTGACGTACCTCCTCGCCACGGGGACGTTCAAGAAGCAGGAGGCATGATGGTCGCCCAACCTCCCACCCTGGACGGCCGGCCCTCGCGCTCGCCGGGACGGCGCCCCGCCCCGGACGGTCCCCGCGCGGAGTCGTCGTCGAACCCCCGTGCGCCGCGGCTGTCGCACACCGCGGGGACCTGGATCCAGGGCGCCTTCCTCCTCGTGATCGCCGCGATCGCCCTGGTGCCGCTGCTCGCGATCTTCGTCGGCACCTTCCAGGAGGGCAACGAGGTGATCCGCAGGGGCATCTCGTTCGACGTCGACGTCAGCGCCCTGAACCTCGACAACTACGCGATGCTGTTCACCGACTCGGGGCCGTACTTCCGATGGTTCGGCAACAGCCTCGTGCTGACCGTGGTCCAGGTCGCGCTGACGCTGCTGGTGAGCTCCTTCGTCGCCTACGGGTTCGCCATGTACGACTTCCCCGGCAAGTCGCTGTGGTTCGTCATGGTGCTCCTGGTCATGACGGTCCCGTTCGAGATGCTCATGCTGCCGCTGTACGTGCAGGTGAACGACATGGGCCTGGCCGACACCTACACCGTGATCGTGCTGCCCTTCCTCGCCCAGGCCGTGACGATCTTCTTCTTCCGGCAGTACTTCCTCGGCATCCCCAAGGACCTGCTCGAGGCCGGGCGCGTCGACGGGGTGACGGAGTACGGCATCTTCTTCCGCATCGTGCTCCCGATCTCCAAGCCCGCGATGGCGGCGATGGCGATCCTCAACGGGATGATCTGCTGGAACAACTTCCTGTGGCCGCTGCTCGTGCTGCGCACGCCCGAGAAGTTCACGCTCCCGATCGGCCTCAACACCCTCCTGACGCCGTACGGCAACAACTACGAGCTCCTCATCATCGGCGCGTTCTTCTCGCTGATCCCCATCCTCATCCTCTTCCTCGCGTTCCAGCGGTTCTTCATCGAGGGAATGACCGCCGGTGCCCTCAAAGGTTGACTCCCACCAGAACGGAGAAACGTCATGAGCAAGCTACGCACACGCCTCGGCACGGTCGCCGCGGCGGCCGCCGTCACCGCGCTCGCCGCCTGCAGCGGCGGGGGCGGGTCCGCCGAGCCCACCACGAACGCCGACGGGTCCACGACGCTGAACATGTGGACGTTCGCCGACGTGCACGCCGCGTACTACGAGTCGATGGCCGACCAGTGGAACGAGGCGAACCCGGACAAGGAGATCCAGCTCAAGGTCACCGTCTACCCGTACGACGACATGCACAACAAGCTGCAGCTCGCCCTCAACTCGGGCCAGGGCCTGCCGGACGTCGTCGACATCGAGGTGAACAAGTTCGCCGACTTCGTCAAGGGCTCGAAGCCCCCGCTCGTCGACCTCACGGAGGCGGCCGCCCCGTACCAGGAGGACGTCGTCCAGGCGCGGCTCGACCTGTACAGCAAGGACGGCAAGGTGTACGGGTTCCCGACCCACGTGGGCGCGTTCGTCGCGTTCTACAACACCGAGCTGCTCGAGGGCGCCGGGGTCGACTACACGACGATCGAGACCTGGGACGACTTCCGCGAGGCCGGCGTGAAGTACCACGACGCCACCGACAAGGCGTTCGGGGTCGCGAGCACCAGCGTCCACTTCATCGAGCCGCTCATCACGGCGCAGCTCGGCGGGCAGTACCTCGACGCCGAGGGCAACGTGCAGGTGAACAGCCCCGAGGTCGTCGAGGCGGTCTCGATGATCCAGGAGATGCAGGAGGCGGGGGCGGTCTCCACCATCCCCGGCGGGAGCCCCGACTCCGAGGAGGCGTTCGGCGCCATCAACAAGGGCGACTACGCCGCGATCGTGTACCCCGCGTGGTACACCTCCCGCTACGTCGACTACATGCCCGACCTGGACGGCAAGGTCGCCATCGCGCCCGCGCCCGCGCCCGAGGGCGCGGAGTTCCGGACCATCGGCGGCGGTGGCACCGGCGCCGCGATCCCGGCGGCGTCGCCCAACCAGGACCTCGCCTCCGAGTGGCTCGCCTTCGCCAAGCTCTCCCCCGAGGCCAACGTCGCCGTCTGGGAGGAGCTCGGGTTCGACCCGGTCAACATGGCGGTCTGGGAGGACGAGGAGGTCACGAAGAACCCCGAGAACAAGTTCAACAAGTACTTCGAGACGAACCTGTTCGACGTGCTGAACGAGGTGAAGGACGGCATCGGCCACCTCGAGTCGTTCAGCGACCCCGCCTGGCCGTCCGTGGACAACACGTTCACCACCGTCACGCTCAACGACGTCTACGAGAACGGCATGTCCCCGCAGGAGGCCCTCGACAAGGCCCAGTCGACCCTGCAGAACGAGCTCGGCCAGTAGGCCGTCCGTCGTGCGCGGGCGGGGCGCGACCGCCCCGCCCGCGCCCGGCCGGCCTCGCGCCGGCCGGATTCCCGGCCCGTCCGCCGGGCCCCACCCCCGTGCCACCCAAGGAGCTTCATGCTGTCTGCCACCGTGACCCTCGACCCCGCGTTCGTCGTCGGGTCCGTGCACCGCCGCACCTTCGGCTCGTTCGTCGAACACCTCGGCCGTTGCGTGTACACCGGGATCCACGACCCCGAGCACCCGACGGCGGACGCCGACGGGTTCCGCGGGGACGTCGTCGACCTGGTCCGCGAGCTGGGTGTCACGACCGTCCGCTACCCCGGCGGCAACTTCGTGTCCGGCTACCGCTGGGAGGACGGCATCGGCCCGGTCGCCGAGCGGCCGCGCCGCCTCGACCTGGCCTGGCACTCCACCGAGCCCAACCTGGTGGGCGTCGACGAGTTCATGCGCTGGTGCGCCAAGACCGGGGTCGAGCCGATGATGGCGGTCAACCTCGGCACCCGGGGCGTCCAGGAGGCCCTCGACCTGCTGGAGTACTGCAACGTGCCGGGTGGCACCGCGTGGTCGGACCGGCGCCGGGCCAACGGCGCCGAGGACCCCTACCGCATCCGGATGTGGTGCCTGGGCAACGAGATGGACGGCCCGTGGCAGGTCGGTCACAAGACCGCGCACGAGTACGGCCGCCTGGCCGCGGAGACGGCGCGCGCGATGCGGATGATCGACCCCGACCTCGAGCTCGTCGCGTGCGGGTCGTCCGGCTCGACGATCGAGACCTTCGGCGAGTGGGAGCGCGCGGTGCTCACCGAGGCCTACGAGCACGTCGACCACGTGTCGGCGCACGCGTACTACTGGGAGGAGGACGGCGACCTGGCCTCGTTCCTCGCGTCCGCGGTGGACATGGACCACTTCGTCGACTCGGTGACCGCCACCGCCGACGCGGTGCGCGCCGCCGGCAAGCACCGCAAGCGCATCTCGATCTCCTTCGACGAGTGGAACGTCTGGTACCAGAACCGCGCCGAGTCGCGTCCCCCGTCGGGCGACGACTGGCCCGTCGCGCCCGTGCTGCTCGAGGACCGGTACAACGTCGCGGACGCCGTGGTCGTCGGGTCGCTGCTCATCTCGCTGCTGCGCCACAGCGACCGGGTGCACGCCGCCTCGCTGGCCCAGCTGGTCAACGTCATCGCGCCGATCATGACCGAGCCCGGCGGCCGCGCCTGGAAGCAGACGATCTTCCACCCGTTCGCGCTGACGTCGCGGTACGCGAAGGGCGAGGTGCTGCGGCTCGCGGTGGACTCGCCCGTGCACGAGACGGCGAGGTTCGGCGAGGTGGCGGCGCTCGACGCCGTGGCGACCCACGACCCGGAGACGGGCGACGTGGTGCTCCTGGCGACCAACCGGTCCGTGACCGAGGACGTCCAGCTCGAGGTCGACCTGCGCGGCGTCCCGGGTCTGCGGCTCGTCGAGGCCCTCACCCTGTCCAACCCCGACCACACGTGGTCGGCGACGGCGGACGACGACGCCTCGGTGCTGCCCCGCACCAACACCACCGCGAAGGTCGCCGACGACCGGGCACGCGCGGAGCTGCCGCCGGTGTCGTGGACGATCATCCGCCTGGCCCGACCCTGACCCCTGGGGGCGCGATGTGCCACGCGCCCGGAAATCATCCGCAGGACAGGTTGCCCGTGCTGCGATGAATGACCAGACTCTGCGGAGCCCGCGCAACGGCGCGGGCTCCGCGGACAAGGAACGAGCATTGGCACAGTCGGTAGAGCGGGCCCTGGTCCTCGTGCGCCGCACCGCCGAGGGCCCACTCGGCCTCGGCGAGGCCGCGGAGCTCCTCGGCGTCCACAAGTCCTCGGCGCTGCGGCTCCTCCAGACGCTCGAGGCCGCGCGCTTCGTGCGCCGGACGGGCGCGGGGACCTACGTGCTCGGCAGCGGCGTCATCGAGCTGTCCGAGACGGCGCTCGCCGCCATGGACCTCCGCCAGGTGGCGCGCCCGCACCTCGTCGACCTGCAGCGACGCACGGGGCACACGGTGCACCTCGCGCAGCTCATCGGTGACGAGATCGTCTACGTCGACAAGGTCGACAGCCCGTCCTCCGACAGCGTCCGACTGCCCTCGCGGCTCGGGCGCGCGGTGCCGATCTACGCCTCGGCCGTCGGCAAGGTCGTCCTCGCCCACCGCACCGCCCCGGAGCGCGACCGCCTCCTGCGGCCCGTCACCCTCGAGCAGCTCACGCCGACCACGCTCGCCGACAGGGAGGCGCTCGACGACGAACTGGCCCGGATCCGTGCCGAGGGGTGGGCCCGCGACAAGGGCGAGCACGACAGCTACGCGGTGTGCGTCGCCGTGCCCGTCCGCGACTCGCGGCGCGAGGTGGTCGCCGCCGTCTCTCTCACGGAGGTCGAGGTGGTCGCGACGCTCGCGGAGCTCGAGGAGCACGTCCCCCTCCTGCGCGCGGTCGCCGACACCGTCTCGCGCGAGTACGGCTACACGCCGCCGGCACCCGAGGCGTCCTGAGGGAGCCCGGCGAGCCCCGGCTCCCGTTCGGCGCGCAGTCGGATCCCCCGCAGCAATGCGCCGGGTCATCACCAGCGCCAAAGCCTCCCAGCGTCGCCCACCCCTGCGGACCGCACCCGCGTCGCGTCCCGACCGGCTATCGCCGCAGCTGGACGTCGCGGTGCTCGATCGCGGCGATGTCCTCCTCGGTCGCGCTCAGGAGGCGGTCGGCGACGTCACGCAGCGCACGGCTCACGGCGAGCTCCTCGCCGATCTCGGTGACACCGACGTCCCGGGGGCTACGGCGCGCATAGCCGCGTCCCTCGACCCTCGTCCCCGCGGACGTGGTGAGGAAGGCATGGGCCGCCGTGACGACCCCGTCGGCCCCGGGGTCGTCGGCGTCGAAGAGCTGGATCTCGGCTTTCCAGGTGTGTGTCATGACGGCTCCTTCGCAGCGCGGTCGACGGGCGTCCGGCGTCGGCTCGTCGGGTTCGATCCTCCCGCCCGTGACATCGCCTCCCCAGGGCCACCTGGCCGGCGGAGACGGAGGAGGACGGCCCGTCGGACGGTGACCAACGACCCTGTCGCCCGTCATCTGACGGCGCGACGGTGGAAGGGGTCGACGAAGCTCCCGACGCTGCTCCCCGGCGTCGCCGGGCTCCTGGACGGGCTCGGCGCACGACCGTCGTCGCCAGGAAGGACGGGACCATGAGCTCCACCGAGAAGCCCGCACCGGTCGTCGTGGCCGTGGACGGCACGGACCGCAGCGACGGCGCGGTCCGGTACGCGGTCCACGAGGCGCGGCGACGCCGGACCCGCCTGACGGTCGTGCACGTCGCGCCCCCCGGCCTGCCCGTCGGGGGCTCGATGCCCTACATGGACTACCCGCGCGACGCGCTCGTGGGCGTGGCGCAGAAGGTCCTCGACGAGGCGGTCGAGCGCACCCGCGCTCTCGCCCCGGACCTGGAGGTCGACGGCCTGCTGCGCCAGGGACGCCGCGTCGTCGAGCTCGCGGTGGCGGCCGCGGCGGGCAGCCTGGTCGTCCTCGGCCGCGAGACCCGCCACGGCATGGACCGCGTCTACGTCGGCACCACCACGGCCGGGGTGGCGGCCCGCGCTTCCGTCCCGGTCGCGGTGGTCGACGGCGACTGGCAGCCCACCGAGCACGGCCGCGTCCTCGTCGGCGTCGAGCCCACCTCCAGCGAGATCCTCGCCTACGCCTTCCCCCTCGCCGCCGCGCGCCACGCGCTGCTGCAGGTGATGCACGTCTGGAAGGTGCCCGACCCGTACGCGGCGCTCGACCGCGAGCGCTCCGTCACCGGCGAGTGGGTCATCGCCGCCACGCGGCTCCTCCAGCAGACCGTGGCGGACTGGCGGGCCAGCTTCCCGGACGTGGAGGTCGAGGTCTCCGTCGTCCCCGGGCGGCCCGCGCAGGAGCTCGTCGACGCCGCGGCGCACGCGGACGTCCTGCTGCTCGCGCGCCGGCGACGGGACATCGAGCACCCCGGACGGCTCGGGGCCACCAGCCGGGCGGTGATCGGGCGCCCCGGGGCACCGGTCGAGATCGTGCCGATGACCGGGGTCCCCCGGCACGCTCCCCTCGTCCTCGAACGGTTCGGCGAGGTGCTGAAGAACTGACCACGTGACCCTGCGCGGGCGCGAGGTGCGCACCGACGGCCACCGGGCGGACCAGCCCTGACACCAGACCCCGACACCAGTACCCAACCCCGACACCAGATCCGAAGGACGTGACCACCATGTCCGCTCCCGTCGTCTTCGAGACGAGCTTCGGCAACACCGAGGCCGTCGCCAGAGCCCTCGCCGACGGCATCGCCCAGCACTCCCGGGTGCGGGTCGTGTCCGTCACGGACCCGGGAGCCGAGGCGTCCGACGACGAGACCCTGGTGGTCGTGGGCGGGCCGACCCACGCCTTCGGCATGAGCCGCGAGCGCACGCGGCGCGACGCCCAGGAGCGCGGGGGCACCGTGGCGGCTGGCGCTGCGGGCATCCGCGAGTGGGTCGCGCTCCTCCCGGCCGACCGCGCGGACCGGCTCTACGCGACGTTCGACACCCGGGCGGAGGCGGTCCGGCACCTGCCCGGGTCCGCCGCGCACGCGGCCGCCCGCGCGCTGCACCGGCACGGGCACCGCACGGTCGGCGAGCCCGGGTCGTTCTACGTCGCCGACACGGCGGGCCCTCTGCTGCCCGGCGAGCTGGAGCGTGCTCGCGGATGGGGCGAGTCCCTCGCTCGCGCGGCCGCGGAGGCCTGGAGCCGGAGCTGACCGCCGCAAGGACACCCGACCTCGTCACGGAAGGAGCGCACCATGGGCACCACGCCGCAGACCCCCGGCACGGAGGGCAGCACGCCGGGCGGACCTGGGCCGGACCGCCCGATCGTCGTCGGGATCGACGGGTCGCCGGAATCGTCCCGGGCCCTGGCGTACGCGGTCCGACGCGCCGAACGCGAGCACGCCGGCCTGTGGCTCGTCAACGCGGTGCACGAGATCGTCCCGGTGGGCCCGATGCTCCCGCTGATCAGCGGCGAGCAGTTGCTCGACGTCGGGCACCAGCTCCTCGAGGAAGCCCGGAGCGTCGTGGAGGACCTCTCGGACGGGGCGGTGACCGCCCGCCTCCAGGTGGCGCTCGGGCCCGCGGTCGACCTCCTCGTCGCCGCCGCGGAGCGCGCCCGCCTCGTCGTCCTCGGGCACCGCTCCGCCTCGCTGCTGGAGCGGATGTTCACCGGCAGCACGACCTTCGGCGTCGTGTCCCGCGCCGTCTGCCCGGTGGTGAGCGTGCCGCACGAGTGGGCCCCGGAGAACGACGCGCACCGCGTGGTCGCGGCCGTCGACGGGTCGCGGTGCTCGGCGGACGTTCTCGAGCGCGCGTTCGCCCTCGCCCAGGAGCGGGGCGCCGCGCTCGAGGTCGTGCACTGCTGGCGCCTCGACCCCTTCTACAGCTACCTGGTCGACGAGTGGTCGGTCCAGGAGGAGTGGGGCATCCAGGCCCACGGCATCATCGACGGCCTCGTCGATGTCGCTTCGCGGGCCCACCCCGACGTGCCGTTCGAGCTCCACCTCGAGTACGCCGACGTCCCCGACACCCTGGTGCGGCGCTCGGCCGACGCCGACCTTCTGGTCATGGGTCGCCACGGTCACGGGGCCCTGGGGTCACGGATGATCGCCGCCGTCCTCGGCAGCGTGACCCGCGCGGTGCTCCAGCACGCGCGGTGCCCCGTCGAGGTCGTCCCGCCCCGTCCGCCCATGGAGGCGTCCCGCGAGCCCGCCGTCGCGCAGCGGGCGGCGACTCCCTCCACGGACAGCCCGCTCTCGCCGCCCGCCGCCGAACCCGTCGGCGGCCTGTCATCTGGAGGCACGTCATGAGCACGTTCGAGTACCGTCACGGCGCAGGCGCGTCGACACCGGTCACCCCGCGGTCGTCCGGCGCCGCCGTCGAGGCCGCCCCGGCCGAGATCTCGCCCAGGGCACGCACGGCCCTGCGCTACGTGGGCGCCGCCATCCGCCTCTGCCTCGGCTGGGTCTTCCTGTGGGCGTTCCTGGACAAGCTCTTCGGCCTGGGGCACGAGACCCCGCCCGAGGAGGCCTGGCTCGAAGGCGGCCAGCCCACCGCCGGCTTCCTGGGCAACGCGACCGCCGGGCCGCTCGCCGGCTTCTACCAGGGCCTCGCAGGTCTCGCCTGGGTCGACTGGCTCTTCATGATCGGGCTGCTCGGCGTCGGCCTCGCGCTGATCCTGGGTATCGGGATGCGGATCGCTGCGGTCGCGGGCGCCCTCCTGCTCGTCCTCATGTGGTCCGCGGTCCTGCCGCCCGCGAACAACCCGTTCATGGACGACCACCTCGTCGACGCGCTCGTGCTGGTCGCGCTCGCCCTCGGCGACGCCGGACGCACGCTCGGCCTCGGCGGCTGGTGGCAGCGGACGGCGCTGGTGCGGCGCTGGCCCGCCCTGGTGTGAGGCCCCAGGGCGCCTACGCTCGAGAGGTGGACAGGACCTCGGCCGAGGTGCAGGACGCCGTCCTGCAGGCGGTGGGCGGCGTCGCGGCGGACTTCGACCTGCGAGACCTGCTGCTCGGCGTGGTGCGGGCGGCATGCAGCCTGTCCGGTGCCCGCTACGGGGCACTCGGCGTCATCGGCCGGTCCCGCCGCCACCTCGTCGAGTTCGTGACCGAGGGCGTCACGGACGAGGAGCGTGAGCGGATCGGGGACCTGCCCACCGGCCGCGGGCTGCTGGGGCACCTCATCGTCCACCAGGAGGCGCTCCGGCTCGAGGACCTGTCGCGCCACCCGTCGTCCTCGGGCTTCCCGCCCGGGCACCCGCCCATGACCACGTTCCTCGGCCTGCCCGTGAAGGTGCGCGGACACGTCTTCGGCAACCTCTACCTCACCGACAAGACCACCGGGCCGGCGTTCACCGCCGACGACGAGCACGCCGTCACCGCGCTGGCCGGTCTCGCGGGGCTCGCGATCGACCACGCCCGGCTCCTGATGACCGCCCAGCGCCGCACGCGGTGGCTCGAGGCCGCCGCGGCGACCCCGTCGCAGGTGCTGCGCGCCGCGGACACCGCCGAGGCCGTCGACGCCGTCCTGGCCGCGGCCCTGCGCGCGTCGGGCGGCACGACGGCGATGGCGATCGCACCCGACCCGGCGCCGGAGGCCCTCGGCACGTTCACCGTCCGCAGGGCGGCAGGCGACGTGAGCCGCGACCCGCGTCGCACGCTCGCCGACCTGCACCCCGCCCTCATGCTCGCCATGGCCACCAGCCAGACGCGCTGGGCCGAGCTCCCCGGCGGCGGCAGCGCCGTGATGACCCGGCTGTCCCTCGACACGATGACGCGGGGGGCGCTCGTCATCGTGCTCCCCCCGCGCGCGCAGGCGGAGCCGCTCGACGACGACCTCGACATCGTGGCCCACTTCGCCGCCCAGGCGTCCCTGGTCCTCGAGCGCCGCCACACGCGGGCCATGCAGCAGGAGATCGCCGTCCTCGCCGAGCGCAACCGGATCGCCCGCGACCTGCACGACGGCGTCACACAGCGCCTCTTCGCGCTCGGTCTGCAGCTGCAGGCCGTCGAGCGGCAGGCACCCCCCGAGGTCCGCGATCGCCTGCGGACGGTGACGGACGACCTCGACGCCACGATCCGTGAGGTGCGTCAGGCGGTCGCCGACCTGCGCCCGTCCGCGCGCCGGCCGCACTCGCTGCGGGCGAAGGTCCAGGAGGTCGTGGCGGAGTACGCCCGTGTGCTCGACCCCGAGCCCGTCCTGCGCATCGAGGGACCCGTGGACACGCTGGTCGACCCCGCGTTGCACCACCACGTCGTCGCCGTGCTGCGCGAGGGCCTCTCGAACGCGTCCCGGCACGCCGGGGCCAGCGCCGTGCGCGTGAGTGTCACCGCGGCGCCGGGTGAGCTCACCTGCACGGTCAGCGACGACGGGGTGGGCTTCGACCCGGCCGAGGCGCGCAGCGGCCTGATCAACCTCGCGGAGCGCGCCGCCGAGCTCGACGGCACCTTCGAGATCACCGCGGCCGAGCCCCACGGCAGCCTGCTGACCTGGCGCGTCCCGATCGCCGGCTCGCCGCACGGTCCGGCGTGAGGGGTGTGCCCACCGGTCGGCTCACCGCTCCGGCGTGCCCCCGAGAAGGCGCGTGGCGAGGACCGCGGCCTGCGTCCGGGACTCGAGGTCGAGCTTGGTCAGGATGTTCGAGACGTAGTTCTTCACGGTCTTCTCGGAGAGGTGCATCCGCGACCCGATCTGCCGGTTGGTCATCCCCTCGGCGATGAGGGTCAGCACCTTGCGCTCCTGGTCGCTGAGGGCCGCCAGGGCCGGCGCCTCGGCGGGGCCGGCGCGCAGGCGCTCCAGGACGCGCGACGTCAGCGCCGGGTCGATCAGCGACTGCCCCGCCGCGACCCGGCGCACCGCGTCGACCACGTCCGAGCCGGTGATCACCTTCAGCAGGTACCCCGACGCGCCCGCCATGATCGCCGAGAACAGCGCCTCGTCGTCGTCGTACGACGTCAGCATGAGGGCGCGCAGCTCCGGCATCGCGGAGTGCAGCCCCCGGCACACCTCGATGCCGGACCCGTCCTGCAGGCGCACGTCGAGCAGCGCCACGTCCGGCCGGCAGCGCGGGATCTGCCCGAGCGCCTCGCGGGCCGAGCCCGACTCGCCCACGATGTCGAACCCCTCCTCCGACTCGAACAGGCCGCGGAGCCCGCGGCGCACCAGCTCGTGGTCGTCGAGGAGGTACACCCGCACCGGCTCCATGACCCCGTTCTACCCCGGACGGCCACGACCGGCGACGGAGGGAGCCGTTGACCCTGACCGGTCGGCCACATAGAGTTACTAGTACGTCTACCGACGCGAACGTCCACCCGAAAGGAAGCACCATGCCCACCAAGGTCGAGATCATCATCGACAACCTCGACGCTCCCGAGGCCTTCGACGCCGTCCTCCCGGACGTGCTCGACAAGGCTCGCGCGGTCCCCGGGGTCCGGAGCCTCGAGTCGAGCCGCGTCTGGCCCAAGGAGGACGGCACGCCCACCCCGGCGTTCCGCACCCTCACACTGCTCTTCGACGGCTACGACGAGGCGTCCGCGGGCACGGCGTCGCCCGAGGGCGGCGCGTTCTTCGGCACCCTGGTCGAGGCGACCGGCGGCAGGATCACCGGCCTCTTCCTCGACGTCGAGACCCCGTCGGAGGGTTGAGACCCGACGGGTGGCCGGGCACGACCCGGCCACCCCGGGCTCGAGTCAGACCTCAGACGTTCGCCCTGGTCGGGAGGGATCCCGACCAGGGCGACACGCGTCTCGGCCACACCGGACGCGGGGGCGCCGCCCGGAGGAGGCGCCCCCGACCTCATGCCTGAGAGTCTCGGCCGTAGGCCTCCAGGAGCCGGAGCCAGACCTCGCTGACGGTGGGATAGGCCGGGACGGCGTGCCAGAGCCGGTCGATCGGCACCTCCCCGGCGATGGCGATCGTGGCGGCGTGCAGCAGCTCGGCGACGTCCGGGCCGACGACGGTGAAGCCGACCAGCACCTTCCGGTCCTCGTCCACGACCATCCCTGCGCGGCCCGTGTACCCGTCGGCGTGCAGCGCGGCGCCGGCCACGGCACCGAGGTCGTACTCGACGGCGCGCACGCGCAGCCCGGCAGCCTCGGCCGAGGCCACCGTCCGGCCGACGGTCGCGACCTCCGGGTCGGTGAAGATCACCTGCGGTACCGCGCGCTCGTCGGCCGTGGCCGCGTGGCGACCCCAGGGAGCGAGGTCGACAGGGGCACCCTGGGCGCGCGCGACGATCGTGTCACCCAGGGCCCTGGCCTGGTACTTGCCCTGGTGGGTCAGGGGCGCGCGACGGTTGACGTCGCCGGCGGCGTAGAGCCTGCCCCCGGCCACGGGCGTCCCGTCCGCGTCGACCACCCGCAGGGAGTCGTCGACCTGCAGCCAGCCGCCGGGCGTGAGGCCGACGCGGTCGAGGCCGAGGTCCGCGGTGCGGGGCTTGCGGCCGGTGGCGACCAGGACCTCGTCGACGTCGAGCGTCGTGCCGTCCGCGAGGGTCAGGTGGACGATCCCGTCGTCGTCGCGGTCGACGCGCCGGGGCTCGGTGCGCAGGTGCAGCGCCACGCCCTGCCGCTTGAGGGTCTCGGCGACCAGGTCGCTCGCGAACGACTCCACCATGGGCAGCAGGTCGTCGCGGGCGATCACCGTCACCTGCGCGCCGAGGGCGGCGTAGGCGGTGGCCATCTCGGCTCCCACGACGCCGCCGCCGATGACCGCCAGCCGTCCGGGGACGGCCTGGGCGGACGCCGCCTCGCGGCTGGTCCACGGGGCGGCGTCGGCCAACCCGGGCACGGGCGGGACGACGGCGCTGCTGCCGGTCGCGATCACGACCGCGTGGCGCGCCTCGAGGACGGTGACGTCCCCGTCGGGGCCGGTCACCGAGACGGTGCGGGCGCTGGCGAGCCGGCCCTGCCCTCGCACCAGCGTGACGCCTGCGCCCTGGAGCCAGGCGACCTGACCGTCGTCGTGCCAGTGCGCCGCGAACGCGTCGCGGCGGGCCAGGACGGCGGTCGCGTCGAGCGCGCCGGTGACGGCGGCGTTCGCTCCCGGCAGGTCGCGGACGGCGCGCAGCGCGGCGGCGTCGCGCAGGAGGGCCTTGGTGGGCATGCAGGCCCAGTAGGAGCACTCGCCCCCGACGAGCTCGCTCTCGACCACGGCCACGGCGAGGCCGCCCTGCACCGCTCGGTCGGCGACGTTCTCGCCGACGGGACCCGCGCCGATGACCACGACGTCGAAGGTGTTCTCGGCCATGTCACGCCTCCTTCGCGGCGACACGGCCCAGGCGCAGGGCCGAGATCAGGAAGAAGATGCCGCCGAGCGTCGCGTAGCCCGCGATCCCGGTGAGCATGGCGCCCGGTCCGCCGGCCATCGCGACGAAGCCGCCGCCGGCGAGCACCGAGATGCCGCCGCTGAGGATCATGGCCCACTGCCCGCCGAGGTGGTAGCGCCTGATCGCGACGACGAGCTGCACGAGCCCGGCGGTGATCGCCCAGGCGCCCCACACGCGCAGCACGCCGGGGACACCCGACGTGACGGCGATGCCCAGGCCGACGGCGGTGAGCAGGCTGAGCGCCATATTGGCGTACAGGCCGACGGCGGGGCGGGCGCCCTCCGAGGACCGGAGGTCGACGACCGCGGAGGCGACGTCGAACAGGGGGTACAGCACGAGCAGGGCCACGGTGGCCGGGCCGAGGCTCTGGCCCACGACGAACATCAGGGCCGCCCAGACGACGGCGAAGCCGAAGCGGACCAGGTAGAGCTTGCGCAGTGCCGCGGCGGGGGCCGCGGCGGGTGCTTCCGCGATGGCGGACATGGGATTCCTCTCGACGTGGCCGACGAGCCCAGCGGGCGTCGGCCGGAGAACTGATCTAGGTAGAGTGACTAGTAGGTCTACATGGCGACGACTGTATACACGACCCCGGTGCCGACACAAGGGGTGGCGCGTAGCGAAGTAGACGAACTCGTTCGTTCGCTTGGAGTAGGATCTCTCCGAGCCATCTGGAGCCAGGACGGGAGCAGGTCAGCGAGATGAGCACCACGACGTCAGCCGGGCGGAAGACGCCCGGGACCCCCTCGACCCGGGACCGCATCCTCGAGGCGGCGACCGAGCTGTTCTACGCGTACGGGATCCGCGCGGTGAGCGCGGACAAGATCATCGAGCGCGTCGGGATCACGAAGGTCACCTTCTACCGCCACTTCCGCACCAAGGAAGATCTCGTCGTCGCCTACCTCGAGCACACGGCCGCCCAGGAGCGCGGGGCGCTCGACGAGATCCGCAGGTCTGCCGGCGACGACGCCGAGGCCTTCAGGTCCTTCGCCGAGCTCGTGGGGACGATCAGCTGCCAGCCCGGGTTCCGGGGCTGCGCCTTCATCAACGCCGCCGCCGAGTTCGCCGACCCGAGCAGTGCCGTGCGCAAGGTGGTGGCCGACCATCGCGCCTGGTACCGGGAGACGTTCGCCGCGATGCTCGGCGAGCTGGGCGCGTCGGACGTCGAGGACGCCGCCGACGAGATGCTCATGCTGCGCGACGGCGCCATGGTGGCCGGCTACCTCAGCGAGCCGACCCGGGTCGCACGGTCCCTGGCCGCGGCCATCGTCGCCGTGGCGAGCGCGCACGGGGCCGCGGTCCACTAGGACGCCATACGCCCGGGAAGAGCCCCTCCTCACACCTCGTGAGGAGGGGCTCCTTCGTGTCCGCGCACCGACGCCACGCAGGGGGCTTGCGCCCTTTCGGCCACGGTGGTGATGTAGGGGTACTAGTTCGTCTACTACCGGACGGACACCGATGAGAGGAACTCCCATGAGACTCCGCACTCCTCGCCGCACGTCGTGGGCCGCGGCAGCCGTCGCTGCGGGCGCGGCGCTCGCCCTCACCGCGGGCGTCGGCACCGCACAGGCCGACAGCGGCCGGAACCCCGGTCACGGCCCGGCCGAGAAGCCGACGGTCGTGCTCGTGCACGGCGCCTGGGCCGACGCGAGCGGCTGGGGCGGCGTGATCACCAGGCTCGAGAAGGACGGCTACCCCACGCTCGCCGTCGCGAACCCCCTGCGCGGCCTAGCGTCCGACTCGGCCTACGTCCGCAGCGTCGTCGACTCGATCGACGGCGACGTGGTCCTGGTGGGCCACTCCTACGGCGGCGGGGTCATCACGAACGCCGCCACCGGCGCCGACAACGTCGACGCCCTGGTCTACGTGGCGGCCTTCGCCCCCGACGAGGGCGAGACCCTCGGCCAGTTCAACGACCCCGAGACGTACCCGGGCCCCGAGCCGACTCCCGACTCCCTCGTCCTGCGCCCCTACCCCGGAGGCGTCGACGCCACGATCGACCCCGCCCGGTTCCGGGAGATCTTCGCCGCGGACCTCCCCCGGCACCAGACCGACATCATGGCCGCGACCCAACGCCCGACCGACGTGGCGGTCCTCGAGGAGCTGTCCGGCGAGCCGGCCTGGAAGACGATCCCCAGCTGGTACCAGGTCTCGACCCAGGACAAGGCCCTCTCCCCCGTCGCGCAGCGGTTCTTCGCCGCACGCATGGGGGCGCACACCACCTCGATCGACGCGTCGCACGCCGGGTACGTCTCCCACCCGGTCGAGACCGCGAACCTCATCGAGGCCGCGGCCCGCGCCACGCGCTGACCCCCGCGCACGCCCTCGCCCCGGGTCGGGCACGGCTACGGCTCCGTGCGAGTCACCTCGACGCGCAGGATGCGGTCGTCCCCGGGGCGGGGCTCGGTGCCGCCCCACGTGGCGCGGTCGGTGTTGGAGGTCACCAACCACAGGGCTTCGTCGGGTGCCGTCTCGATCGTGCGGATCCGGCCGTACTCGCCCACCAGGTGGTCGATCGGCTCGGCCGTCGCGGCGTCGCCGTCGACGGGGAGCTGCCAGAGGCGCTGGCCACCCAGCGCGCCGATCCACAACGACCCTTCGGCGTAGGCGACGCCGGACGGGCTCGCGTCGTCCGGGTGGAGGGTGGCGATCGGGGGTTCTCCGGTCGACCCGGCGACGCCCTCGGTCTCGGGCCAGCCGTAGTCGGCGCCGGGACGCAGGACGTTGACCTCGTCCCACGTGCGGTGCCCGAGCTCGGACGCGTACGCCGTGCCGTCCGGCCCGAACGCGATGCCCTGGACGTTGCGGTGCCCGCTGGAGTAGATGGGCGAGTCGGCGGGACCGCCCTCGGGGACGGTCCCGTCGACGGCGATGCGGAGGATCTTGCCGTTGAGCGAGTCGTCGGTGGCGGCGTTCTCGGGCTCGAACGCATCGCCGGTCCCGATCCACAGGTGCCCGTCGGGCCCGACGGCGAGACGACCACCGTGGTGACGGTCGGCGGTCTCGATGCCGTCGAGCAGCACCCGGTCGACGGAGACCGAGTCGAAGTCCTCGCCGACGGTGAGGGCGACGACCCGGTTCTGTTCCGCGCCGGAGACGTAGGCGTACACCGTGCGGTCCGTCGCGAAGTCGGGCGAGGCGACGATGCCGAGCAGGCCGCCCTCCGAGCCGACCCGGACGTCGGGCACGACGCCCACCGGGCTCGCGTCACCCCCGTCGGCGGGGACCCGCAGGATCTCGCCGGTCAGCCTCTCGGAGACCAGCGCCGAGCCGTCGGGCAGGAAGGTCAGGCCCCAGGGGGAGGTCAGACCGGTGGTGAGCTCGGTCGGCTCGCCGAGCGTCGCGACCGCCGTCGACGGCGCGGCGTCGGGCCGCGCGCCCGCCGCGGGCGCGGTGCGCGGCGTCGTCACCTCGGACGGCGCCGTCCCGCTCGAGCAGGCGGACAGGGCGACGGCGAGCGACGCCGTGAGTGCGGCGACGCCCGTCAGGGTGACCCTCGTCCGCACGGTGCGGCCACGGTCTCCGGTTCTGGTCGGTCGTGTCGACATGGTGAGTCCTCTCGGAGGGATGCGGTACGGGTGGGAGATCCGGCCCCGGGCGCAGGGGGCGGGACGTCACACGGGCTGGCCGATCGGCCGGATCGTCACCGTGTTGAGGTCGACCCCCGCCGCCTGGTCGAGCGCGAAGACGATGGCGTCGGCGACGGCGTCCGGACCGATCGCGAGCGCCGGGGCGGCTCCCTGCCAGAAAGCCGTGTCGGTGATCCCGGGGTTGACGAGGGTGACCCCCACGCCGCGGGTCGTGGCGTGCAGGCGGATGTTCTCCGCGAGCCCGACGACGGCCCACTTGGTGGCGCCGTACACCTGGCCGGGGGCGTTCTTCAGCCCCGTGACGCTGCCGATCAGCACCAGCCGGCCGCCGGTCGCCTCGAGGTGCGGCAGGGCCGCCCTGGCCAGCAGCGCCGGGCCGAGGACGTTGGTCAGGACCATCGGCCCCCACTGCTCCGGGTCCCCGGTGTCGATCGGGACCCCGCCCGCGAGGGTGGTCGGCGGAGGTGAAGCCCGCGTTCGCGACGGCCGCGTCGAGCGACCCGAAGTGGTCGACGGTGCGGGTGACGGCGTCGCGCGTGTCGTCCCAGTCGGCGGCGTCCGCGACCAGGCCCAGCACGCGACCGGGCGCGTCGACGGCGTCGACGAACGCCTCGACCTTGCCCGGGGAGCGGCCGGTGACCGCCACACGGTGACCCCGTGCGAGCAGGAGCCGGGCGGTGCGGGCGCCGATGCCGCTGGTGGCGCCGGTGATCAGGATGGTTCGGGTGGTGGTGTCCATGCCGACGAGCGTGCGCCGCCCGGCGGCCGCGCAACAGTGGCCGCCGAGGGTGGGGACGGCATCCCCTGGCACGAGCGACGGAAGCCGAAGATGCTGAGTCCATGTCGCGCACGAGGCACGTCGAGCTGGGCGCCTTCCTGCGCTCCCGACGCGAGCGGATCCGGCCCGAGGACGTCGGGCTGACGCCCGGACCACGCCGTCGGGTGCCGGGGCTCCGACGCGACGAGGTGTCGTCGCTCGCCGGCGCCTCGGTCGAGTACTACACCGAGCTCGAGCGCGGTGCCGGATCGCAGCCGTCGGACCAGATGCTCGCCGCCCTCGCCCGCGCCCTGCGGCTCAGCAAGGACGAGCGCGACCACCTGTACCACCTGGCGAACCGCCCGGTCCCGCCGCAGGGCGGCGCCGCGTCCCACGTCCACCCGGGCATGCTCGACCTGCTGTCGCGGCTCCAGGAGAGCACGCCGGCGATGGTGATCACCGACCTGCACGCCGTGCTGCTGCAGAACCCGCTCGCGGTCGCGATGCTCGGTGACCTGTCCGTGCACCGCGGACGGTCCGCGAGCTTCCTCTACCGCTGGTTCACCGACCCGGCGTCGCGACAGATCTATCCCCGGGAGGACCACGCCGCCCAGTCGGGCTCGTTCGTCGCCGACCTCCGCGCCGCCGTCGGACGGCGCAGCCCGGGCGACGCCGAGGCGACGCAGCTTCTCGAGGCCCTGCTCCGGGAGTCGGCGGAGTTCGCGACGCTGTGGGCCGCGCACGACGTCGCGGTGCGGCGGGACGAGCGCAAGCGCATCCTGCATCCCACCGTCGGCCTGCTCGACCTCCACGCCCTCAACCTGTTCAGCGAGGACGGCCGACAGCGGCTGCTGTGGTTCACCCCGGCGAGCGGTACCGACACGGCCGAGAAGCTCGAGCTGCTGGCGGTGCTCGGTACGCAGGCGATGACCACCGACGCGGGAGGACCAGCACGATGAGCACGACGCACCTCGCCCGCCGGCGACACGAAGAAGCCCCCTGACCAGTGGACGCTGATCAGGGGGCTTCCGTCATCGGTGGGCGATACTGGGTTCGAAATAGAATCTGGGCACGACGTGCCATCTGGAAGAATGCTCTGTGACGTGCGCCGACGCATGGAATCCAGAGGAAACGAGAGTCATCGAACGTCATTTCAAACGGGCACGTATTGGGCACGCTCCGGTAGAATGGGCACGAGAGAAAGAGAGCCCATGCCGAGAGCCGCCACCGGGTCCATCCGCCGACTGCCCAGCAAGCGCTGGCAGGTCCGCTACACCGGCCCCGACGGGGTACGCCACAAGGCCCCCGTCACGTTCGACACCAAGCGCGACGCCTCCGCCTGGCTCGTGCAGACCCGCGCCGACATCGCCCGTGGCGAGTGGTCGGGCGACCGTCCCGCCGAAGCCAGCGTGACCGTCACGTTCGACGAGTACGCCGCGAGGTGGCTGCGCACGCGGAAGGTGCGCGGCCGGGCGCTGGCCCCTCGGACACTGGAGGGCTACCAGGACCTGCTCGTCCGGTTCATCCTGCCGACCTTCGGCTCGAAGCCGCTGCACACCGTGACGCGCACGGACGTCGACCGCTGGTACGACCGCCTCCCCGACGACCGCCCCACCTACCGCGCTCGGGCCTACAGCCTCCTGCGGGCGATCCTCGCGACGGCGACCGACGACGACGTGTTCGCCAAGAACCCCGCCCGCATCCGTGGCGCAGGACAGGCCGAGCGCCGCCACGAGCCGCGCCCTGCCAGCCTCGACGAACTCGACGCGCTGACCACGGCCATGCCCCCGCGCTACCGGCTGCTGGTGCAGCTCGCTGCGTGGTGTGCGCTGCGCTTCGGGGAACTGACCGAACTGCGGCGCGAGGACGTCGAACTCACGCGGGTGGACGTCGCAGCGCCGGACGGCGACGGCACTGTCTCCGTCGCGACCGGTGTCCTGCACGTGCGCCGTGCCGTGGTGCTGGTCAACGGGGAGTTCGTCGTGAAGACGCCGAAGTCGGCAGCGGGCATCCGCGACGTCGCGATCCCGCCGCACCTCATCCCGATGGTCCGCGAGCACCTGCTCCAGCACACCGCGCCCGGCGCGGACGGGCTCCTGTTCCCGAGCCGCACCGACCCGTCGCAGCACCTGCGGCAGTCGTCCCTCGCGAGGGTCTACTACCCGGCGCGCGACGAGGCCGGACGGCCGGACCTGCGCTTCCACGACCTGCGCCACACCGGACTCACGATGGCGGCGCAGACCGGGGCGACGCTCGCGGAGTTGATGGGCCGGGCCGGGCACTCGACGTCCTCTGCGGCGCTGCGCTATCAGCACGCGGCACAGGGCCGGGACGCCGTGATCGCGTCGGCGCTGTCGGCGCTCGCGGAGCGTCGCGCCTGATCAGCACGTCGGGAACGACTGCCGCTATGGAATAATGGGGCACGAGGAACGGTCCACGCCTCGACATCCAGACGGCCCACGTGCGCAGAGGGCCACCCATCGGGACAGCACGCAGTAGAGCCCTCACGAGCGAAAGACCACCGGCTCGGACCCCACGGTGAACCCTTCGCACGTGAGGAACCACCATGTCTGCGTCCAACCGCCCGCGCCGTCGTCTCAGCACCCGCCAGGAAGCGGCCGAGCACTTCAGCGTCACGCCGCGCACCATCGGCAACTGGATCAGCAAGGGCCTGATCACCGGCTACATGCTGCCGAACCTGCGCGGCGTCCGCGTCGACATCGACGAGATCGAGCGCGCTCTCCGCTCCGTCCCGACGACGGTCATGCGCACGCCGCGCTCCTCGTTCGGCCCGAACGCGCGCATCGTCGCCGTGCCCCGCCGCGACGACGCCGAGACCGTCACGCCGCCGAAGGGCGGCGCCCGGTGAACAACGACGCCGGAGGCGGCGCTCTCGCAGCCTCGGGGACGACGGGTGCGTATGCGCACGCGCCCGGCACCCTCACCGAGCCCACGGCCAGCCCAGCGCACGATCCACGCGCGCCAGACAGGACGGCGCGCGAGCTGGCATGGCGTGTGGGCGAGAAGATCGAGGACACCTCATCGAAGCGCGACGGCGAAGTGATGGTGGCGTGCCCGATCCAAGACCACATCACGCACTTCTCGCCCGTGCCCGACGGTGACATGTCCGTCTGGTGCGACGGGGGCGAGTGCGACCCCCGCGATGTCGAGGACGCGTTGTGGTTCCTCGTCGACGCCCTGCCCGACATATGCACGGAGAGTCGGTTCGAGTTCGGGCACGCTCAGACGTGCCCACGCTGCCTGCTCTACGCGGCGGCGGCCCGCCCGGCGTACCAGGAGGTCCGGCGGCGGTTCCCGCCGCCTGGGCTCGACCAGGCGAGCAGCGAGACCGCCCGCGAGCTGGCGCGGATCATGGCACGGGACCGGGCTCAGCGGATCGTCGCGGCGCAGGTCGCAGCCGAGTTCGAGCACGCCGTGAGCGGGAACCTGAGCGAGGACGAGGAAGCCGCGCTGCTGGGCCGGTTTACTCCCCGCACGCCTGACGACATCCGCAACCAGCCGGTCCGGCCGGACATCGTGGAGGGCGTGATCGGGCCGCCGGGGACCCTGAACCAGATCAACGGCTACCGGGATTCGATGAAGTCGCTCCTGACGCTCGGGCTCGCCGGGGCGATCGGCGGCGAGATGCCGACCGCGTACGGGCTCGACGTCAACGAGTACGGGCATGTCCTCTATCTCTACCTCGAAGGGGCGCAGGGTCTGTCGCGCCGCCTCGACGCCTGGGAGGACCATCACGGCCGGCAGATGCAGGGCGTGACGTTCCTGCACGACCCGATCGACATGAAGCAGCCCGGCGACGTGCGCGCGCTCGCCGTGTTCGCCCGTCGTCTCGACGCTCTCGTGATCGTTCTGGACTCGGTGGCGAAGACAGGCGGCGGGAAGGAGGACGCTGAGGACTTCGGGGCGTACCGGCTCGGGATGGAGACGCTGCGGGACGCGACCGGCGCCGCTGTCGTCGCGCTGCACAACTCCGGGCACGACAAGTCCCGAGGGCGCGGCCACACGACGCTGATCGACGGCATGGACTCGGCGGTCCTGCTGCGCCCGATGAGCAGCAAGGACGGCGGCGGCGTGTTGTTGCAGGACGAGAAGGGCCGGGACACCGGGGCGCTCGCTGAGGTGCGGCTGCGGTTCGATCCGTGCGGGCCCCTCAACCCGAGGAAGGGCGCGCCCTGGTCAGGGGTGGTGGTGCGGCAGGGCGTCGACGAGACGCTGACGACGGTGCTCGCAGCTCACGCGGCGATCACCGAGAAGGCGCTGGCAGCGATCAACGAGCACGGCGGGGAGATCACGTCCGCCGACCTCGCCGTGGCGCTGGATGTCCCGCGTTCCGACCTGGCTCGGACGGTGCGCCCGCTCCTGGACGGGAACGTCCTCATCACGAACGGGAGGAGGACGACAGCGCTGCGGTATCTGCTCGGCCCCGAGGCCCGCTGATCAGCTTGCGCACGACTCACTGCGCAAGCCGGTGCCTGTGCAAGCAGAAGTGCCGCCTGAGCAGCACGAACATCTTGCGCACTAGACCTTGCGCGCTATAGGGCTGACGCCCGGGCTGACACCCTTGCTCTCCGTGAAGTGAGGGATGCGAGCCTGGGCGTCAGCGCAGGTACCGGCGAGCGGCCCGCTCGACGGCCTGATCGTACGAGTACCGCCGCTGCTCGGCCTGTGCGACGAGGCGGGAGTACAGGCGGGTCGCGGCGGGCGACAGCGGCGGTGTCCCGCTCGCGGTGAGCGACGCGGGCTGCTGCGAGCGCCGACGGGGTGCGGACGCCGACGACGGGGCTGCAACAGCGGGCATGTGCTCCTCCTCGTGCTACTCGTTGTCACACCATTGTAGCGACGCTTCACGTCTGAGCCGGTACCACGAAGCGCTGCTGAACGAATCACCCTCATGCATGGGACGCGATCCCATGCATAGCCCTATCCCCTGAGCGCCGGGATATCCCCTTCGCGCGTGCTCGACGTTGCAGCACAGATCGGGGAGGATGGGGGTACGGCAACACCCCCCAGGGGTATTGCAAACCGCAGCACGAACTAGAGCACCTGGAACGCCATGCCACCGACCACAGCCAGCCTCCCGAGCATCGGCATCGTGGCATCACCCAGCCCGGCGTGGACCCAGGCTCTCGGCGTCAGCTGTCCACGGCACTCGGTCGCACGGGGGACGCCGTGCTGGACGCTGCCGAGCCAGACCAGCCGCCGCAGCCACCAGGCGGTGTGCGCCTGGCGGGTCTCCGCCGCCCAGAGCCTGCGCGCCGCCCGCGACGCGAACGCCGCGAACGCAGCCCGCGAGGTCGCCCGGCACGTGAAGGCGGCCGAGGAGAAGTTGCGGCACCCGTCGCGGAAGCCCCGCCGATGACGCCCGCCGACGTCCGCGCCCGTCTCGCCGCCACGTGGGACACCGCCGCCCACGCGCCCGAGGTCATCACCCGCGTGGACGGCGCGCCGGTGCCGCCGGGATACACCGCATGGTCGGTCGGCGGCTCCACGACCGCGCTGCCGACGCTGACCGACGACGCCCCGTTCGAGGTGCGCGCACGCTACTTCGCCCGGGTCCGGGCCAACGCCCTCGGCCGCTGCCCGCTGTGCGACGCCGTGGCCGGAGCGACCGTGCCCGACCCGACCAAGCACCCCGCCGCGTTCCACGTGCTGCCGCTGACCGTGCCCCTGCGGATCGAGCACACCGCCACGGCGACGGGAGCGACGTGCCCGGCGGTGTTCACCGACGACGACCGCCGCTGGTTCGACCCCGACGGCATGGCCGACACCGACGACACCCCGGAGGTCCAGCCGTGAACCCTCGCCACGACCCCGCCGCCCGGCTCCGCATCGTCAGCGAGGACGTGCGCCGCGCCGTCGAGCAGCAGCGCCCCGGCCTGCGCCCGACCGTCGCGAGCCGTCGCACCGCGCCGACGCCGGTGCCCGGCGGCGCGACGAAGCGGACGCAGAACACGCCCTCTCCGGCGTCGAAGCAGCCGCAGCGCACGCGCACACAGCCGACGCCCCAGCGCGCGCCACAGCGCCGCCCGGCACCCGAGGCGCGCACGTCCGCGCCCAGCCCGGCACCGGCCAAGGTGGTGCCCCCCGCACCACCTGCCGTCGAGCCCGGCGGCGCGATCCTGTCGGCCGCCGAGATGGCCGCCGTGGACCACCTGCTCGCGACCCACCCCGAGACCCGCCACCTGTTCCAGGAGCCCCGATGACGACCGACACCACGACCGCGAGCGCCGTCGCCCCGACGCCCGACGGCCACCTGCCGTGCGCGGCGTGCGGCGTCGCAGTCCCCGCCGACGACGCCTACGAGCGCATCCCGGTCGGAGAGCCGATCCTCGGGGCGAAGCAGGTCGGCGGCTCAGACCGGGCCGAGGACGCCATGACCGTCCGCACCTACGCGCAGATGACGCGGTGCAGCTCGTGCGCCGACCGACTCGCCCTCGCCCGGCTCCTGGTCGACGCCCACCCTGCCGTCACCCGCCGCATCGGCAGCCCCGCCGTCGCGACCGAGCGCGTCACCGCTGCGCTCGACGGCCTCGCCGCGCTGGGCGCACCGCTGCCCGACGCGGCCACGACGACCGGGACCAAGGTGGCGCGGCTCGTGCACCGCCTCGCCCTCCCCGGCGCGATCGCGCAGTGGGCGTCGCACCAGCGCGGCGAGAAGGCCGCCGCCGCCGAGGTGACCACCGCCCCGTGGGCGCACCTGGACGACGAGGACCAGACCGCGCTCCGCGACGCCTACGCCGCGCTGCTCTCCGACGCGATCGGTCCGCGCCCGACCCCGCCGCCTGACGACGGCAGCCCTCGTGGCTGCCTGTTCTGCGGCGTCGGGCAGCAGCCGTCGAACGCGTGGGAGCAGGTCAACACCCGCACCCGCGCCCTCGGCAGCACCGGCAAGGACGAGCGCGTGAGCGGCTACCTGTGCGGAGCGTGCGCCGACGAGGCGGCCAAGGCCGGCGCGATCGGCCCGACGGCGCGGGAGCGGTCGCTGCTGGCGCACCTCGGCGTCGGGATCAACCCGCTGAACCCCGCCCACCTCGACGGAGTGAGCGCCTGGTACCTGACCGGCCGTCCGCCGTCGCGCACCCGGTGGGCGCACGTCGCGCTCGATGATGAGACGCGGGACGCCCTCGGGATCGACTGAGCCTGGGGCAATTCACCCGCGTCGCGTGCTACCGAGAGTGCTGCACCGCGGATACGTTCTCGCCCATGCCCTACCTGTACGACGGAATCCCCGACAAGCCCGCCTGGCTGCGGCGCCGGTTCATGGACCGGATCGGCCGCCGCGGACGCCGCCGTGAGATCCGGCGGATCAAGAAGGGGAAGCCGGTGGGGCTGTCCGACCCCAAGGAGCGGAAGCGATTCGGTCGACGGATAGAGCGGTCGAAGAAGCGGTACCGCGTACGCAAGACCGTGGTCAGCTTCCTCACCGACCGCACCTTCACGTTCATCCTGACCTTGTTCGGCGCTCCGGTCGTCGCTGTCCAGGTGGACCGGTTGACCCGAGACGACGGGACCGGAAGCGTGCCCTGGATGATCGGCGGGATCGTGCTGCTGGTGTTCGCGCTGTGGTTCGACCGGACGCGCGAGACCGTCGAGGCGAACATCATCGATATCAACGAGACCGAGTGGCTCCAGAAGCGGTTTGAAGCCGTGGTCGAGGAGGTGACCGCGCGGGCCGACGATGCCGAGCAGCGTGCCTACGAGGCGAACCAGCAGACGCAGGCAGCGCTTCGGACGATCCTCGCCCGCCTTGAAGCGCGCTAGAACGACGTGGAGTTCACCCCCTGGTGTGCTACTCGGTGTGCTGCGCCGGGGCTACCTTCTCGGGATGGCCCATGTCGAGCCCAGCGTCGCTCTCGTCAAACTCGAACGTGCCCTCCGCCGCGTCATGCAGCACACCTACCACGAGCACTTCAAGGACGACTGGTTGAAGAGGATCAGTACGGACGAGCAGCGCGCCTGCTGGGAGGCTCGGGCGACCGAGGAAGAGAAGAAGCGGACGAAGCGTGGCGCGGCCGTCACGCCGTCGAGCGGCCTGGAGTTCGCCCACCTCGCTGAGCTGCGCGCGATCCTCAAGAAGGAGTGGTCACCCGTCGCGCCGGCCCTCGGTGCGCACAAGGAAGTCGGCACGATGCTCGAACGCGCGGCCGACATTGAGGCTCTGCTGAAGAGGTTCGACGACCTCCGGAACACCGTCGCGCACAGCCGCGACCTCCTCCCCTTCGAAAAGGACCTCCTGTCCGGAATCGCTGGCGATATTGAGAATCGGGTGACGATCTACATGTCGAGCAAGGACGCTTCTGGGGACGGCGGTGTCAATTGGTCGTAGCAACGGCCTCGTGGAGGAGTAGGCGTTCGAATGCTTCGCGCGGGGTGAGGAAGTCGAGGACCTCGCGGGGGCGTTCGTTGAGCTCTTCGGCGATCGCGTCGAGGTAGGGCTGGTGGTCGGTGATCTCGGTGCTCT
>Ga0180221_1000568_pt1 | contig 30931 bp, 23 predicted proteins | sample eDN5th37CKraftMG_FD_151339 | JGI IMG/M metagenome (GOLD analysis project Ga0180221, IMG submission 151339) | Enriched Miracle-Growth compost microbial communities from Emeryville, California, USA - eDNA 5th pass 37_C Kraft MG (version 2) (version 2) ...
AATGGCGGCTCAGCCTGCCGCGAGAGATCGCCCGGGTCTTTCCCTATCGGCCATCGCATATCGCCACGGTGGCCTATCCTTGGCGGCTAGAACAAAGCCACGCGATGCTCATTGGCACGACCGGTATGGGCAAGACCGTGGCGATCTCTGACATGATCGCGGAAGCCAGAGCCAAGGGGCAGCGCTGCGTGGTCTTCGATCTGACCGGGGCCTTTATCGAGCACTTCCATGCGGCCCATTGCGACATCATCCTGAACCCGCTCGATGCGCGTTGCCCCCAGTGGAGCCTGTTTGACGAATGCCGTTCTGAAGGTGAGTTCTGGGCCGCAGCGGACGCCCTCGTCCCCCATGACGGGGGCGGTGAAGCCCAGTTCTGGGTGATTGCGGCCCGCGCGCTGTTCGTCGAATTCTGCCTCAAACTCGTGGCCGAGGGCAGGGCGACCAACGACGCCCTGGCCCGTGAGCTGATGACCGCGGACCTCTCGCGCGTGCATGCCATGATGCGAGGCACAATCGCCGATCCGCTGACCGCGCCGGAAGCTGCCCGAATGGCGGAATCGATCCGGGCCGTCTTCAACGTGAACGCCAAGGCGCTCAAGCTGCTGCCCACTGCCGGACCTCGTTTTTCGGTTCGCCAATGGATCGAAGATGGGGCCGATGGCGCTCGAAGCGAAGGCTCGATCCTGTTCATTTCGGCCCGCTATGTCGACATGAGTGTCTGCGCGCAGTTGCTCACGCTCTGGCTCGACACCGCCATGAACACGCTGATGACGATGCCCCGTACCCGCGATCTCAAGTGCTGGTTCTTCGTCGATGAGCTAGGCGCATTGCACCGCCTGCCGGCCCTCGAGAAAGGCTTGCAGACGGCGCGCAATTTCGGCGGCGCGATTGTTCTTGGCCTTCACGCCTATGCCAAGCTCAAGGAGGTCTACGGCGAGAACATGGCGATGACGCTGGCATCGCTCGCCCGGACCAAACTGATCCTTGGAACCGCCGACCGCGAGACCGCCACCTGGTGCTCCGACTTCATTGGCCATCGCCAGGTCAAGGACATGGAAGAGGGGTACACCTATGGCTACAACAATGCCCGTGATGCGGTCAGCCTGACCCCGCGCAAGCACATCGAGCCGCTCCTGCTGCCCGACCAGCTGATGAACCTGCCGCGCCTGTCAGGGTACATAAAGTTCCCCGACGGCTTTCCCGCCGCACCGGTCAAGCTGAAGCCCGTCGACCGACCCAAGCAGGCGGAGACATTCATTGCCAGGGTCAAGGAAAGCCCAAAGGCAAGGGTCACGGAGACCCATCCGGCGGTGGAGCAGGCAGAGCAGCCGACAGCGCCGACAAGCGGCGAGCATCCCTCGTCGAACGACGACGGCGCCGGCAAGCCGGTCGTCCCAAAGCAGGGCGAGCTCGCCCTCGACCAGGGTGCGCGAGCTGCCTCGAAACAGGAGCCTGACGCGCCTGCCAAGGATCTTGGGCGAGCAGTGGAACGGACACCCGGCAAGACGTCGAAGGAGCGAGAACTGGCAGCTCGTTCCGGGCAGGAGAAGGCGGGTAAGGCCAAGAAGGAGCGGTTGAATATCAGAACCGACACCCCGCCGCGAAAGGCTGGACCTTCCGCCCGCCCACTTCTCCCGACAGGCGAAGCCGCAGCGGCGCGGGATCAGTCGGCTTCGCCTAAGGGCACGCCTCAGGCCAGCACGCCCGGAACGGAAGGGCTGCAACAGGGCAAGCCGGATAACCCGAAGAGCCAAAGCTCGAGTGATGCCGCCGCGCGCAAGCTGATGATCGAGGATGGTTTGCGGGAGCACGAGCCTCCGCCGATCACCGGTCCGGATCTTGGCGACATGGAGATGTGAGCATGTCGCCAACTGCCTTGGCGTTGGGGACCGATCGATGCTGTCGGTAGCCAATGTCCGCGCCGCCGGCGGCGCGGCCAACTACTTCGCTGCCGACAATTACTACACGCGGGCGGATGCCGATCGCTCGGGTGAATGGCTGGGGAAGGGCGCTGCCGCGCTCGGGCTTACTGGTTCCGTAGACGCACGGCAATTCGAGGCGGTTCTTAAGGGACTGCTGCCCGATGGTAGCCGAGTCGGCAGTGACAACCGGGCGCACCGGGCGGGGACTGACCTCACCTTTTCGATGCCGAAAAGCTGGTCGGTCCTTGCTCTAGTCGGCGGCGACAAACGGATCCTCGATGCCTACGCGTCGGCTGTCCGGGAAACACTGCGCTGGGCCGAAAAGAACATTGCCGAGACCCGGATGGAGGTTCGCGGAAAGGAGCGTACCGTCCAGACCGGCAACCTTGCGATCGCGCTGTTCCAGCACGACACCAATCGCAACCAGGAACCCAACGCGCACTTTCATGCCGTCATTGCCAATGTGACGAGAGGGGGCGACGGCAAATGGCGGGCGCTGCGCAATGACAAGCTCTGGCAGCACAATACCTTGCTCAATGCCATGACGATGGCGCGGTTTCGTCTGAGCGTCGAGAAGCTCGGCTATGAGGTCGGCGAGTTCGGCAAGCACGGTAATTTTGAGGCCGTCGGGGTGCCCAAGGCGGTCCGTGATGCCTTCAGTTCCCGGCGAGCGGAAATCCTGGAAGCGGCCGCCCAGATGAACTTCTCAGGGCCAGGCGTTCTTGATGCTGCAACCTTGATGACCCGGGCTGACAAGGGGCGGATAGAAGATCGCGATGCGCTGACGCAGCAGTGGCAGGAAGCGTCCGTGAGGCTGGGCTTTGATCCCGCCACGGTGATTGCCAGAGCCAATGCTCGCAGTGCGCAGGATCTTGGCAATGTGACCGGCTTGAGGCCAACCATGCGCGCGATAGTTCGCAATGCTCAGGCTCTTGCAACCTCCTTTGCCGAGCGCCTTGGCCTGCGGGAAGGTGACCCGCTGATACCTAGCAGGCTCACCAATCGCAGCGTCGAGCAGGTCGCCGCCATTCATGCAGTTGCTTCGGCTATCCGGCATCTGGGCGAGCGGGAGGCGGCCTTCACCCGGGCCGAGATCTACCGTGCAGCGCTTGGCTTTGCGCTCCCGACTTCACTTGCAGACATTGAGCACCGCGTCGACCAGCTGCTCCGCCAGGGACATCTGGAGAAGGGCAGGGGTGCCGACCGAGAACTGCTGACGACACGCGACGCCATAAGCCTCGAACAGCGCATCATCGCCGGGGTTGAAGACGGGCGCGGCGCCGCGCCGGCGATTGTTTCTCCCGACCTTGCCGGGTCCCGTCTGCAAGCCCTATCCCAGATCAAATACGGGCTGACCTTGAATGCGGGACAGGAAGGGGCAGGGCGTCTGCTGCTTAGCTCGAACAACCGCATCGTCGCGATCCAGGGCGTCGCGGGGGCAGGCAAGAGCACGGTCCTCAAACCCGTCGCTGATATCCTGCGCGAGGAGGGAAGTGCCGTGCTCGGTCTCGTTGTGCAGAACACGCTGGTCCAGATGCTCGAGCGCGATACGGGTATTCCCTCGATGACGGTGTCGCGGTTTCTCGCCCGGCACCGCGATCTCCTTGAAGGGGCCGATGCGGACCGTCTCGCCGAGGCGCGGGCTGAGATGCGCGGCACCGTGGTGCTGCTCGACGAGGCATCGATGGTCGGCAATGCGGACAAGGAGAAGCTTGTGCGGTTGGCCAACTTGCTCGAGCTCGGCCGCTTTGCGAGCATTGGCGACCGCAAGCAGCTGGGTGCCGTCGATGCCGGAAAGCCGTTCGATGTGATGCAGCAGGCCGGCATTGAGACGGCCGTCATGAGCACCAATCTTCGCGCGCGCAGCGAAGACCTTCGTGAAGCGCAACTGGCAGCGCAAGACGGGCGCATCGAGGATGCCATGCGCCATTTGGCACCCCAGGTGATCGAGGTTGGGAACGACGTTGCTGTCGAAGCTGCAGCAGCCTGGCTGTCGCTTTCGACTGCCGAGCGCGAGGCAACTGCAATCTATGCCTCAGGCCGAAACTTGCGCAGTGCCGTGAACGAGGCTGTGCAGACCGGCCTTAAAGCGAGCGGCGAGCTCGGTCCTGAAACCATGCGACTCCAGACCCTGTCCCGCGTCAATGTGACCCGCGAGGAGCTGCGATATGCGAGCACCTATGCGCCCGGCATGGTGGTCGATGTCGCGCGGCGTCAGCGCAGCCAGGGCCTTGCAGCAGGCGAGTACCGTGTGGTCGGGACCGATGTGGCGCGCGAGCGGGTCAAGCTGGAGAACGCGCGTGGCCGCCAGTTCGAGTTTCGTCCCGGTCAGATCAGGCCGCAAGGTGAGCAGGATCCGCTGCGCCTGTTCGAAGTCCGTGCCCTCGACATTTACACCGGCGACAGGATCCGGTGGACCGAGACCGATTACCAGCGGGGCCTGCTCAATGCCGACCAGGCCCGGATTATCGCAGTCGACAAAGAGGCTGTCGTGGTGAAGACATCCTTGGGCGCAGAGCACAGGCTGGAGCAGGGCGACCCGATGCTTTGCCGTCTCGATCTTGCCTATGCGCTCAATGCCCATATGGCGCAGGGGCTGACCTCTGATCGCGGCATTGCGGTGATGGACAGCCGCGAGCGCAATCTGGCCAATCAGCAGACGTTCCTGGTGACAGTCACGCGCCTGCGCGATGGCCTCACGCTCTATGTCGACAATGCTGGCAAGCTCGAGGCGGCGGTCGAGCGCAATGCCGGCATGAAGCGCTCGGCGCTTGAAACGGTCGATCTCCTCCGCGATGCGGCAGCCACAGGGCAGGCCAAAGATCGTGTGGCTCCAGCACCGGAACGCAAGCCGCCAGAGCTTGACCGGTCGATCACCAAGCCATTCGAGATCGGCATCTAGCGTCCCGCTGTCCCCATGCGCCCGCACATGGCCGGTTGACGCGAAGTTCTTTATTTGTTCTCATTGACCGATGCCCCGAATCTCCGATGATATCCTGCTTACCTATCTCGAAGTCGCGCTGGCCGTTGCGCCGGAGCACACGCTCGTCCGTCTCAATGCCGATGATCCGCGCGCCCAGCGCAGCGCCAGGGTCGATCTTGCTCGTCATCTGGTCGAACGCATGCGCGGCTTCACCATCGAAGGCGACAGCCAGGGCGGCCAGGTCGCGCAATCGTGTCTGTTTCCGGGCGATCTGTCGCCGATCGGATGAACTGATTGGCCTTGTCGTGGAGGTTTACTGGAGTGGCCGGTCCGGGGCGTTGGAGCTCAGCTGAACAATCCGCTCGGCGATAGCCTGCCATGTCCGAATGCCTGCCTCGTCGCCAGCAAGTGCGAGCGCCCCAATCTGCTCGGCGACGTGCAAGGGAGCCTTGTCGCCATGAGTTTGCAGGACATGGTTGGCGCAGGCCCAAAGCTCCCAGTCGCTCAGCATCAGCCCAGCAGGCCGACGACACCGCCAACCGCCGCGTAGAGACCGTAGGCGACGAAGGCTACGGCAAGGAGGAATTCGAGGCGTAGTTTGAAGGCAGTCGGTCGAGGTTGTCCGACAGGCCATATCTGGTCGCAAGCAAATCCGTTGAACCCCGAACGCTCCCCGACCACTTCGACACGAGAGCCGATGAATTTGCGTACCTGACGGGTGTTGTCGAGTTCCCAAGTCCCGCCACCGTCAGTTCGCAGCACCGGTCCGTTGGCCGCCCATTCGATGATGCCGGTCAGATGCGTGGTGCTGCTCACCGGCAAGCCGGGCCTTTCCAGTAGCGATCCCAGCGCAGGACAGTGCCGGTCTTGATCATGGCGCATGACAGATCGGCACCTGACGGCAGACGGCACCAGGCAGCGGTCCTGTTGCCGCCAGCGGACCCCTCGGAACGGCATGTCAGCCGCGGACCTCTGACCACCACGTGACCGGTCGAGATTGTTCCCTTCGCACCGCCCATCAGCTGTACGAGCGCATCACGCGCTTCAATCGCCGTGGCATCGGGGCAGGGTTGATTGGTGCGGCAGGTGCCGTCCATTTCCCGGGCAGCGATACCGGCGATCCGAAGGTGAGGGCCTTCCGCACACCAGACGGGACCATCGCCATCCCAGACATGGGTTGGCGTGCAGGTAAAGGTCTGCCCGGAAGCGACGATTGAAGCGGCAAGGAGGGCAAGCATCAGAGGACCACCTTAGAGCGCCCGTCCGAACCAGAGAACCCGTCCGACGATGTTGAGCGTGCGTTTCTCGAGGCCGCGCCAGCTTGGATAGGCCGGGTTGTCGCTCAGAACCGACGCGCGCTTGCCCTGTGGTTCGAGGGCAATGCGCTTTACGCTCAACATGTCGTCCATCCGCAGGACATAGATCCCGTCTCGCAGCCGCGACTGGCCATCCCCAAGATCGACCATCACCTCGTCGCCATCGTGGAGGGTGGGCTCCATGGAGTCGCCATGCACGGCGATGATCGACAGGCTCGATGCCTTGCTCGCGGTCAGCCGGCGCAGCCACTTCTCGTCGAAGCCGAACTGCGCGGACTTGGCTTCCATTTCGGCCAGAGCGCCATGGCCGGCCGATGCCTCGACATTGAGCAAAGGCACATGGACCAGTTCGACGACCGGGCCTGAGCGGCGGGCAGGGGCTCCAAGAACCTTCTCATCGACCCCGAAAAATCGCGCCAGAACCGAGCGATCCTGCTCGTCCAGCTGCCTCGGGCTGCCGCGCCGAATATACTGCTGGATGTAAGCGGCATTGCGCCCCAACAGGCGCGAAACTGAGGAGTAATTCACCCCTCGTTGCTGGATCAGTTCGTCCAGGGCTCTCCGTGCGTCGTCCATGACTGCCAGTCCTATCGCGGGCACCTAGGAAAATCGATCCTAGACTCTAGGAAGCCTTCCTAGTAAGAACATACCAGGAACGCAAGCTTAAAGCGAGTCTATGGCGATGGAGCTACTGGAGCAGATCGAGGCGTATCTGGCGCAAACACGGACGTCGCCGAGCACCTTCGGTCGGCACGTCGTGGCAGATCCTCGCTTCGTTCAGGACCTTCGGGACGGGCGCAGGCCGCGCCACAAGACCTGCCAGAAAGTGTCGGACTTTCTTGCTAGCTCAGAGGCAGTTAACCGCAGGTAGATTAGCGAAACCGGGGCCAGCAGCTTTCCGAATCTCGTTGCCTCGCCATCAAGCATCCACTACGCTTACCCATACAGAAACTGGTTTAGCCCAGTTTCTTGGGGGATCTGAGGATGGACAGCGATTCGGGATTGAGGCGCGGGGTTGAGAGCCGCCTCGAGTTCATCGAATTCAGGCTTTTCTGGGAAGGGCATGTCAATCGGAGTGACCTGATCGAAGTTTTCGGCGTTTCGATCAACCAGGCTTCCACGGATCTGAACAGATATCTCGGCCTGGCTGAAGCCAACATGGTCTACGACAAGAGCGCCAGGACTTACGTTCGCAGCTCGTCGTTCACCCCTGTATTCCACCAGCCCGACGCAGCCCAATATCTCTCCCAGCTTAGATCGCTCTCGGATGGAATCATTGCCGCCGACGACAGCTGGATCGGAGGCTTGCCGAGTTTCGCCTGTGCACCGGCGCCTGCCCGTGCTGTCTCGCCCAAAATTCTGAGGGCCATCGTAACGGCGATCAAGCGGCACGAGGCGATTGAGGTCTTCTACCAATCGATGTCATCCCCTGAGCCTGCTTGGCGGTGGATCGAACCTCATGCCTTGGTGTTTGACGGCTTCAGATGGCATGCTCGGGCGCATTGCCCACGCAGCAGCACCTTCAAGGATTTTGTTCTCTCGCGCATCACCGATACGCGCTTATCGAAGCCGGCAGATGCTAGGCCTTCCGGCGATAGCGAATGGGAAGAGCAGGTCGAGCTCCAGATCGCGCCTCATCCCGCATTGAGTGCCGGTCAGCGCAAGGCGATCGAGCTCGATTACGGAATGGAAAGGGGCGTGACGACCATCCCGGTCCGAAGGGCTCTTCTCTACTATGCACTGAAGCGTCTGGGCCTCGACACCGACCCAGCTGCCAGGTCACCACAGGATCAGCAAATCGTCCTGCTAAATCGGGAGGCGATCCATGCAGATCATTGATAACAATTCCCATCTGTGGGGTGACGATCTCAAGCAGGCCCTGACCAAGGGTTCGCGGGTAAAGATCGCTGCCTCCTGTTTCTCGATCTATGCATACGAGGCGCTCAAGTCCGAGCTCTCCAGGATCGAGAGCCTGCAGTTCATATTTACCGCTCCCACATTCACGCCGAACGGTGCAACCGATCGCCTGGCCAAGGAGCGACGGGAGTTCTTCATCCCGAAAGCTCGGCGGGAGAGCGGGCTTTATGGAACCGAATTCGAGATCCAGCTTCGCAACAAGCTGACGCAGCGTGCCGTGGCACGCGAATGCGCCGACTGGATCCGCAAGAAAGCAAAGTTCCGGTCCAACGGGACCAAGGCGCCGATGCAGCAGTTCATGCATGTGGGGGGCACGGCTGACGCAGTGGCCTACATGCCCATCAGCGGATTCACGGCGGTCGACCTGGGTTACCAGAAAGGCGATGCCGTCTCGAATTTCGTCACGCGCTTCGACGACCCGAGCCATGCGCAGATGTACCTGCAGCTGTTCGATCAGATTTGGTCGGACCCCGAGAAATTGCAGGACGTCACAGCCGCCATCTGCGACCACATCGAGTCTGTGTATCAGGAGAATGCGCCCGAACGCATCTACTTCATGATGGTCTACAATATCTTCCGGGACTTCCTCGAGGAGGTCGATGAAGATGTGCTGCCGAACGACCTGACTGGCTACCGGGATAGCGTGGTTTGGAACAAGTTGTTCAATTATCAGAAGGATGCCGCGACCGGCATCATCAATAAGCTCGAGACCTATAACGGCTGCATTCTGGCCGACTCTGTGGGGCTCGGCAAAACCTTCACCGCGCTGGCAGTGATCAAATATTATGAGCTGCGGAACCGGTCCGTCCTCGTGCTTTGCCCCAAGAAGCTCGCGGACAACTGGCGCAATTACAATACCAACCTGACTACCAACATCTTCGCCAGGGACCGGTTCAACTACGATGTCCTGTGCCACACCGATCTGTCCCGCACCTCCGGGGAATCCTTCGGCATCCCGTTGAACCGGGTGAACTGGGGCAATTACGACCTGGTCGTCATCGACGAATCCCACAACTTCCGGAACAATGACGTCTTCAAGGATCGGGAGACGCGCTACCAGAAGCTGATGAACAAGGTCATCCGCGCGGGCGTGAAGACCAAGGTTCTGATGCTCTCGGCAACGCCGGTGAACAACCGCTTCACCGATCTGCGCAACCAGCTCGCACTGGCCTACGAGGGGCAGTCCGAGGCGCTCAGCAAGAACCTCAAGACCGACACCAGCATTGAAGAGATCTTCCGCCGGGCTCAGAAGGCCTTCAACGAATGGACATCGCTGCCTCCCGAGGAGCGGACGGCGGCGTCAATCCTCAAGACGCTGGACTTCGACTTTTTCGAACTGCTCGATTCGGTGACCATTGCCCGGTCCCGCAAGCACATCGAGACGTTCTACGACACGAAGGATATTGGCAAATTTCCGCATCGCCGGAAGCCGCTATCGTTCCACTGCCCGATTACACAGCGGTCGGACGTGATGGGGCTGAACGACATTTTCACGCAGCTGTCGGTGCTCAAGCTCGCGGTCTATGCGCCCATCAGCTACATCCTTCCCAGCCGTCTCCGGAAATACGAAGAAATCTACGACACGCAGGTCGAGGGCGGCCGCGGCAAACTGCGTCAGGCAGACCGGGAGCGCAGTCTACAGGCGCTGATGACCACCAATCTTCTGAAGCGCCTCGAGAGTTCGGTCGCGGCGTTCAGGCTGACGCTGCGATCCCTCGGTACCAACATTTCCCGCACGCTGAACGCAATCGAAGAGTTTGAGCGAACTGGACGCGCAGGCAGCGTCAGCGACCATCTCGCAGAGATGAGCGCCTTTGATCCTGAAGACGACGATCTGGCCGGCCTTGATGAGTTCACCGTGGGCAAGAAAGTCCAGATCAGTCTTGGCGACATGGATTTGCCGTCGTGGAAGCACGACCTGGCTGCCGACCTTGTGCTGATCGACGATCTGATTGCATCGATGGACAAGGTGACACCCGGAGACGATACGAAGCTCCAGCACCTGCTTTCGCTCATCGGTCAGAAGGTCGAAGCGCCGCTGAATGTCGGTAACCGCAAGGTCCTGATCTTCACGGCCTTCGCCGATACCGCCAATTATCTCTACGACAATCTCGCGCCCTTCGCGCAGCAGCTGGGGCTGCACGTCGGCAAGGTCACCGGATCAGATTCACCGAAGACCACCCTTAAGAAATCCTATGACTTTCAGGGGGTGCTGACGCTGTTTTCCCCCCGTTCAAAGGACAAGGCCATCGTCCTGCCCAATGAGCCCGGCGAGCTGGACATCCTGATCGGCACTGACTGCATTTCTGAAGGCCAGAACCTCCAGGACTGCGACTTCCTGGTGAATTACGACATCCACTGGAACCCGGTACGCATCATCCAACGCTTCGGCCGGATCGACCGCATCGGCTCACCCAACAGCCAGATTCAGCTGGTCAACTATTGGCCTGACATCACGCTCGACGAGTACATCAACCTCAAAGAGCGCGTCGAAAACCGGATGGTGATCGCGGACGTCACAGCGACCGGTGACGACAATGTGCTGACCGCCAAGTCGAGCGACATCGCCTACCGCAAGGAACAGCTGAAACGGATGCAGGAAGAGGTCATCGAGCTTGAGGACGTGAAGGCCGGTATCTCCATCACAGACCTGGGCCTGAATGACTTCCGCATGGACCTGCTCAACTACGTCAAGGAGCACGGTGACCTCGACAACGTGCCCTTCGGCATGCACGCCATTGTCCCGGCACAGCCAGAGCTTGGATTGCATCCAGGCGTTATCTTCGCCCTGAAGAACATCCATGACAGTGTGAATGTGAACCAGCAGAATCGGCTCCACCCGTTCTATCTGGTCTATATCGGTGACGATGGGGAAATCGTCGCTGACCATACCGAGGTCAAACGGCTGCTCGATCTGATCCGCACCAGCTGCAAGGGGCAGATAGAGCCCATCCGCAATGTTTGCCGGGTCTTCAACGAGCGGACCGATGATGGGCGCCAGATGGGCCGCTACTCTGACCTGCTCTCCAGCGCGATTCGGTCCATGATCGAGGTGAAGGAAGAGAAGGACATTGACAGCCTGTTCAGCGGCGGGCGTACCACCGCCCTGACCCACACCATCAAGGGGCTGGACGACTTCGAGCTGATCGCGTTCCTGGTCATCGAGGGGGGATCATGATCCTCTACGAATGGCCTCGCGCTGCCGCTTTCGGACGCGTGATCCCCAAGAACAAGATCTACGAACATGCTGGTGCCAACACAGCGCTGAAGGACCTCTTTGTGCGCGAGGTTGATCAGATCGTCTGGTCGCACAAGCTGGCGCCAGAGACAGTCAATCTGGCGGCCGCGAAGTCAGTGGCCGAAATTCAGGTGTTCCGCATCACCGCACGCACCGCGGAGCTGGACCACGACGTGCTGCGTGCCATCGACAAGGCCATTCCCTTTCCGCTGATTATCGAGGTGGTCCATGGTGGTCGCGCGAGGCTGGCCGCAGCCTACAAGCGGCCGAGCGAGGCTGATAACACCCGTTGGGTGGTGGGAGATTATTTCCTTGGGGACTGGCTGCCCGAGGACGCACGCCGCACGCCGCTTCCAGTCGCACTAAACATGGGAGCACTATACGAGCGGTTGCTCGAGCCCCTGGTGACGGAGCAGACCAATCGGCTGGTCCCAGGCATGGCCGAAGCAGCGAACTCCGCTTCCGCGGTCGAAAAGCCCGTCTCGCTGGAAGATCGCATCGCACTCGCAGAGGCGATCAAGGCGCAGCTGCGTGAGGTCGAGCGGATCAAAGTGCGGCTGGCGCGCGAAAAACAATTCAACAAGCGTGTGGCGATCAATGCCGAGCTGCGCGCGGCCAAACAGGAATTTGAGCGGCTGACGGCGGGGACCGCCGACGCTGCTGTAGCGAACTACCAAGAGGAAGATCATGGATAAGCTGAAGATGCATAGCCCCGACCTGAGCCAGGACAACATCGCGAAGATCCGCGACCTGTTTCCCAGCTGCGTGACCGAGGCGCGCGACGAGGCGACGGGTGCGGTGCGTTTGGCGGTGGACTTCGATCAGCTGCGACAGGAGTTGATCGATCAAATTGTTGAAGGGGCTCAGGAGCGATATCGGCTGGACTGGCCAGGGAAGCGGGAAGCCTTGGTGTTGGCGAATAGCCCAATCAATAAGGCGCTGCGTCCCGTGCGAGATGAAAGCCTTCAATTTGATTCGACAAATAATCTTTTCATTGAGGGCGACAACCTAGAAGTTCTGAAGCTTTTGCAGGAAGCTTATCTTGGCAAGATTGATATAATATATATAGATCCTCCTTACAACACCGGCAGCGACCTTATTTATGATGATGACTTTTCTTCTTCATCGCAGGATTTCTTTGTAAACAGCTTTCAAATTGACAAAAGCGGTAATCCGCTTGTTGCAAATATGGAATCAAACGGCCGTTTTCATTCTGACTGGATGTCTATGGTCTATCCTCGACTCAAAATTGCACGGAACCTCCTTTCGAGTTCAGGAGTGATTTTCATTAGCATCGGAGAGGATGAGGTTGGTAACCTAAAGAAAATTTGCAACGAAATATTTGGTGATGAAAATTTCGTCGCGCAAGTGACCCGCGTTGCCAAGAGGACTTCCGACAAGGGCACGCATTTTCGTCCCACGAAGGATTACATACTTACCTATGCTAGGAATATCGAAGAATTGCCTGAGTTTGGTATCCCAAAGGATCGGGATGAAAAAGATTATAAATACAAAGATGAGACAGGCCGAAAGTATAAAAAAAGCGGCGCCTCTCTTTATCAGCCCTCCCTAGATTCTCGCCCCAACCAGAGATATTATATCGAGGCTCCAGACGGTAGCCTTATAATCCCTCCTGGCAATGTTTTCCCATCTGAGAAATCGGATGGATCAAAGGTAAAACCTCTCTCCAATGCCGATAAGGTGTGGAGATGGTCAGTGGACACGTATCTTAAGCAAAAACATCTCCTGATGTTCACAGAGGGTTCTGACAGAAACCCCCTACTCGATGAGAATGGAAACAGGTCAAAGTGGAATATATACCCAAAAGTATTTTTTGATGAGGATGCTGAGGCAACACTTCATCCAGAAGATATTATATACGAATTTCCTAACTCACAGGGAACTAAGGAACTAAATGCTCTATCGATCCCGTTCAGCTTTGCAAAACCCGTCGGGCTTGTACAATACCTTCTGAAGGTTACGCGCAAAACTGACGCACTCATTTTGGATTTCTTTGCTGGCTCTGCCACCACGGCTCATTCGGTCATGCAGCAGAATGCTGAAGATGGTGGCAACAGAGCCTTCATCATGGTTCAGTGGCCTGAAGCCTGTGATGACAAATCTGAAGCTGCGCAGGCTGGATATGTTACCATCGCAGATCTAGCAAAAGAACGTATCCGTCGCGCAGGTAAGAAGATCGTCGACGGCGAATGCCATCCAGACTGGAACCGCGATGTCGGCTTCCGGGTCCTCAAGGTAGACACCTCAAACATGAAGGACGTCTACTACCGCCCCGACGAGCTGAAGCAGTCTGACCTGCTCGATATGGTCGACAATGTGAAGAAAGACCGCACGTCCGAAGACCTGCTGTTCCAGGTACTGGTCGACTGGGGCGTGGACCTGACGCTGCCGATTCGACGCGAGACGGTCCAAGGCAAGACCGTGTTCTTCGTCGACGACAACGCCCTGGTCGCCTGTTTTGATCGTGGCGTGACCGAGGAGCTGGTGAAGGAGTTGGCGAAGCGTGAACCTTTGCGCGTCGTCTTCCGCGACAACGGCTTTGTCTCGGATGCGGTGAAGATCAACGTCGAGCAGATCTTCCGCCAGCTTTCACCGTCAACCGACGTCAAAGCAATCTGAGGCTGCACCCATGAAGCTGAAATTCAAGGTCCAGCCCTACCAGACTAATGCTGTTGAAGCGGTGGTGGATTGTTTCGCGGGTCAACCGAAGGTTGATGGCCTGACATATCGCATCGACCCTGGCCAGAAGGTACAGGCAGCAGCTTTCGAGGAAGGGTTTAAGAACGCAGATTTCGCGCTCAGCGAGGCCCAGATCCTCGAGAACATCCAGGCTGTCCAACGTCGCCAGAACCTGCCGGTCACGCGGCGTCTGGACGAGTTCATGGTTCTCGACCGAAACAATCAGCGCATTGCCGCGCCGGCGGCCTATCGACGCGATGCTCTGGCTGCAACACGCGTTCACCTCGACGTCGAGATGGAGACCGGCACCGGGAAGACCTACTGTTATATCAAGACTATTTTCGAGATGAACAAGCGCTACGGCTGGTCGAAGTTCATCATTATGGTGCCTTCGATCGCTATCCGTGAAGGCGTTTACAAGTCCCTCCAGATTACCGCCGATCACTTCACGGAGACCTATGGCAAGAAGGCCCGGTTCTTCATCTACAACTCCAAACGCCTGCACGAACTGGAAAGCTTCTCCTCCGATGCCGGCATCAACGTCATGGTGATTAACATCCAGGCGTTTGCCGCACGCGGCGCAGACAACCGCCGCATCTATGAAGAGCTGGACGACTTCCAGTCGCGCAAACCCATCGATGTCATCGCCTCCAACCGCCCAATCCTGATCCTGGACGAGCCGCAGAAGATGGAAGGTGCGGCAACGATGGAGGCGTTGCCGAAGTTCAAGCCGCTGATGATTTTGCGCTACTCGGCGACGCATAAAACCCAGCACAACCGCATCCATCGCCTTGATGCGCTGGATGCCTACAACCAGAAGCTAGTGAAAAAGATCGCCGTGCGCGGCATCCAGACTCGCGGGCTCGCCGGCACAAATGCCTATCTCTACCTTGAAGGAATCGACATCTCGAAGAAGGCCCCGGTAGCCAGGATAGAGATCGAGGTGAAGCTGAAGTCCGGCGAGATCAAGCGCCAGATTCGGCGGCTGGAATTCCGTGACGACTTGTTCGTGGAGTCTGGCGAGCTCGACCAGTATCGCGGGTTCACGATCAGCCAGATTGACTACAACACCGACACGGTCGAGTTCACCAACGGCATCGTACTGCAGGCTGGCGAAGCCAATGGCGATGTGTCTGAGCGCGACATCCGCCGCATCCAGATTCGCGAGACGATCAAGGCCCACCTCGACAAGGAAAAGCAGCTGTTCGCGCAGGGCATCAAGGTCCTGTCGCTGTTCTTTATCGACGAGGTGGTGAAGTACCGGGACTACGACCAGGCCGATGAGAAAGGCGAATATGCCCGGGTCTTCGAGGAAGAGTACAAGTTGCTGAAGGCCGAGTACCTGGAGGAGCTCGCCATCGATAACGAGGCGTATCGGAAGTACCTTGCTGGCATAGACTCGGCCAAGACCCACAATGGCTATTTCGCGATCGACAAGAAGACGAACCGCCTGAAGGATCCAGCTGTTGGGGCCCGCTCAGTCGATTCCGACGACGTGGACGCCTATGACCTGATCCTGAAGCACAAGGAGCGCCTTCTTTCCTTCGCCGAACCCACCCGGTTCATCTTCTCGCACTCAGCGCTGCGCGAGGGGTGGGACAACCCGAACGTCTTCGTCATGTGCATGCTGAAGCACAGCGACAACACCATTTCGCGCCGTCAGGAAGTCGGTCGAGGCCTACGGTTGAGTGTCGACCAGCATGGCGACCGCATGGATCACCCGGCTGTGGTGCACGATATCAACGTGCTGACAGTGGTCGCCAGCGAGAGCTACAGGGACTTTGTGACGGGTCTTCAGAGGGAAATTGCGGAGACCCTCTCTTCGCGTCCCCGTCAGGCAACTGAAGCCTATTTCACCGGCAAGACGATCACCACCGAGCAAGGTCCAGTTGAAGTGACCGGCTCGATGGCGAAGCAAATCTACCGCTATCTGGTGAAAAACGACTACACCGACGATGCCGACCGGATTGCAGGCACTTACCACGAGGCAAAAGCTGCCGGCGCACTGGCAGAATTGCCCGATGAGCTAAAACCCTATGCGGATCAGGTGTTCCAGCTGATCGACAGCGTGTTCAGCGACGCGCAGTTGCCCAAGGTGGGTGATGGCCGCAAGCCCAAGACCAATCCGCTCAATGCGAACTTCGACAAGAAGGAGTTCCAGGAACTGTGGGCGCGGATCAATCGCAAGGCGGTGTACCGTGTCGAGTTCGATTCTTCGGAACTGGTCAGGAAGTGCGTCAGTGCGCTGAACAGCCAACTGCGTGTTACGCCGCTGCAATATACGATTCAGGAAGGCAGACAGAACGACGGCCTGACCGATGACCAGCTGCGGACCGGCGATGGCTTCACGGTTACGGCCACAACTACCGAACAGGGCGGTTCCATCCATTCGCTGGTGAAATATGACCTTGTCGGCAAGGTTGCCGAAAGCGCGCAGCTGACTCGAGATACCACCGCAGCTATCCTTGGCCAGACTGAGCCTGCAGTCTTCGGGCAGTTCAAGATGAACCCTGAACACTTCATCTCCGAGGCCTCTCGGATCATCGCCGAGCAGAAGGCTGCCATGGTCATCGAGCGCTTGGCCTACGACGAAGTCGAGGAGCGTTACGACGTCGACATTTTCACTGCCAACCAGACCGGGCAGGACTTCTCTCGCGCCTCGGCGAAGCTCAAGAACCATGTCTATGACTACGCAATCACGGATTCGGATGTCGAAAGAGAATTCGTCAAAGAGCTGGACACGAGCACCGAGGTCGTCGTGTACGCCAAGCTGCCGCGGGGTTTCCTGATCCCGACCCCGGTCGGCGATTACAACCCGGACTGGGCGATATCGTTCAGGGCCGGCAGCGTGCGGCACATCTATTTCGTGGCTGAAACGAAGGGGACGATGTCCTCGATGAAACTGCGCGAGATCGAGAAAACCAAAATTGAGTGCGCCCGGAAATTCTTCAATGAGGTCAACGACCGGATCACCAAAGATCAGGTCAAGTACGATGTGGTTACGGACTACGGAAAGTTGATGGAAATGGTTGGCCAAGGCGCTGCTGCGACGAGCAGCGGATCATGATCCCCACTCCATCATATCTTTCAGCTCGATGGCGATCCGGACGGGATCAGGGGCGGCAAAATCTCGATGTCCACGATCAAGGCCATCGCGTTCAGAAAACTGCAGATGAACATGGGCGGGCCACGTTCCCTCACCCGTCCTGTCATCCGAAGCGAGACAATGCTCGTGCCGGATCAAGATGCCGGCACGTGATGGCCTAGACCGAATTGGAGGAGAGGCTGCGCACTCTCCGCTGCGGAACATGTTTTGCTGGTTACGGTCCTCGTTTCTGCTATGTTCTAGGGAGCGGCGAGATGAATGCGATCATGAGCAACTTTGACATCGATACTGGCAACCGACCTGCATCCCGGAATTGGGAGGGTCTGTCGGAGCTTGATCAGGCGCTCCGCGAGAATCGCCTGATGGAGTATCGGATCAAGAAGTCTTGGGCCGACCCTTGGGGACGTAAGCTGACGATCGCGGTCGTGGTCGTCATTGCGGTTGGTTTCTCGTACTTGGGCGGTGCGTCATTCGGATTGTGGTGACCATTGCAGGTTACCACTCCTTCACATCATCCGCTGCCTCTGCGCTGGCGCCTTGGGCTGCCTTTGTAGAAACGTCGAGGCGTCCCCTAGAGCCGCTGATCCTTTGGCGTCCTGTCGCATGAGCCCTTTGCACCTCTTCTTGGATTTCGCCGGCTCTCGGCTGCGGCACTGAGCCTGGACTGCCGCTGCTGGTTTGTGATCGGCCGCGGACTGACGCCGCGCCGGAGACGGTCGGACGGGCTACGGGCTGTCCTGGGACGAGTACGAGGCGATCGTCGATCCCGTCACGAAGCTGCTCGGCATAGCTTTCGATGAATTTTGCCTGCAATGCTTGGCCCTCGGGGCTGAGCTGGAAATTGACATCGTCGAACCGCGCAGTTCCATAGAAATCCCGGTTGCTCTCGATTTCGGCTAGGCCCCATTCTCGGTAGGCCTGCGACAAATTAAGGCTGCCGGCAGCGCTGTTCCCTTCGAAGAAGGACGCCTGGCTCTCGAGACGATTGGCAAGCTCCTCGGCCCGACGAGCCTCGATTGTGAAGCTCTGAGCTTCTGTCAGAGATGCGTTCATGCCGCTTGCGGTGCTCGAGATCGACGAGCTTGAAGAGCTACCGACCGAGCGGACGAACCCATCGCGGGTGCTCGACCAATTGCGGCTATCAGACATCTGGGACAGGCTCCCAAAGATCCGGGAACGGTCTTCGGACGCGATGCCGATGTCGCTGTCTGTCCATGTGCGTGTCCCACCGCCCTTCAAGCCGACGTTGGCCGAAGCTACTCCATTTGAAATGCCCGCTTTGGCGCCCGCCTCGCCACCCAGGAACCAGGCCGTAGAGATGTCATCGGCCGCTCTGCGCGACAGCCCGAATTGCCGCTGCAGATTGGTCGATGCCTGATCGACCTCGCTGAATGCGGTCTGGATGCTGTCGGAATTCGAGGTGCCGGTCGCGCTCTCGAAGGATGCGCCTCGGGTGAACTGGTCCCTGAGCTCGCGGAACTTCGTCACGGCGCTGGTCGTCGATTCCGCCGCGACATTCGCATAGGTCTCGCTGTTGGCGCGGGCCTGCGATGCCATCGTTGAAAGGCGCGCCGTGAACTCCTGGCCCAGCGTCGGCGTGAAGGGATAGCTGGAGGTCGGGATCTGGTCATAGCTGCCGTCCGGAAAGCTCGTGGTCATTGCCCCGGTGTCGCTGAAGGTCCGCGTCTGCGGCGCGCCATAGGTGAAGCTCGGCGCGATCGTGCCTTGTGCGAACTGGCGGGTGAGGACACTCGAGTTTTCGAAGCTGGTGTTGCCGAGCGAGACATTGCCGGTGCTTGCCTCCCGGGCCGCTTCCTCGGCCGCGTTCTGGCTCGGGTTGAGGTAGCTCGTGGCATGGTGGGAAATCGCCATGGCGCCCTTGGCCACACCCCCTGCCAAGAACGGCACCGATGCGATGAGATAGCCTGCCAAAAGACCGATATCGCTGTTCACGTCGGCCATGCCGGTAAAGCTCGCCAGGCTGAGGCCGTTGCTGCCCGTGACCGCGCTCATGTCAGCCGCGCCCTTGTACATCAGCATCATGTGGAGGATCACGAACAGGGGTCCCCAGGCCGCGAGATAGAAGAAGCCCGTCACGTAGCCCTTGAGTGCGACAGGCCCGGTCTTGGGAAGCAGGAACAGGGGAAACAGGACCGGGAAGAGGGCGTAGAACAGCACGGTCAGCACGACGTTCAGGAGCGGGACCCACTTCATCGCGTTGCTCGCAATCGAGCCATAGGTCCGCTCGGTCTGAATGTCGGCGCGGGTCTGGGCGTAGACATCGACATTGCCCGCGCCGCTGGTGCCGGACATCGAATGCATGGCCTGGCTCATCGCGTTGATGGTCAGCGTCTGCTTGAAGATTTCGGTCGCGTTGGCCGAGACGCCGGTGAGGTACTGATAGGCCACCGGCAGGTCGGCAAAGAGCTTCGCCTTGGCGAGCGCGGCCGTCTGGTTGGGGTAAAGCTGGCGGCCAAACACCGATCCCATCGCATCGACGAGGCCGGCCCACTGCGCATTGAGCGTGTCGTAGGCCTCGCGGCAGGTCACGATGTTCGAGCTCACCTGGCCTGAAGTGGCATCCCGGGTCAGGAACCGCTGCGCGCGCGCCTGGCTGCCCGGCGCGATTGTCGCCCAGATGTCGCCGGTTTCCGCCAGTTCCTTCATCGAGTAGCGGCCGAGCAGAACGTCGTAGAACACGCATTGCCGGAAGTGCTCGTCGAGATTGGCAGCAAACTCCGGATCGGAAATCCGCAAGGACCGGGTCGCATCGTAGAGCCGCGCGCCGTAGATCATCCCGTTTTTCGAATAGTTGAGATCACCAGGCAGGCCGAACACCACTTCGGCCGAGCCCGTCAGATAGTCGCCGACCTGGCTGGTAAAGCTCGCCATCAAGGCAAGGCCCAGCGGCACGTTGCTGACATTGGCCGGGGCAAGGCTCGGGTTGAGCCGGTCAGTCACATGGACATCGAGCCGCGGCACCATCAAGCAGGAGTAGATGAGCGTTGCGCCGAGGAACCAGTTGATCCAGGCGCGCCAGTCCTGATTGAACGCAAGGGTCAGGGCGGACAGGCCAAGCCCCATCACCATCACCACTTGGAGCAGGCTCTTGTAGCCGCCGTTGCCGGTCCAGGCGGCGACTGCCTGGAAGACGTTGACCAAGTAGTCCCCGCCGCCGACCGTGAAAATCTCGACCATGTCTGTTGTCCCGCCTGGATGTGGTTGGCTCGGTCAGTGGGTAAGGGCGCGGCTCTGGACGCCGCGCGACCAGTCCAGCGATGCGGCCATTCCGGGCGACATCGAGGCGGCCAGCATGTTCTCGATGAACGCCGTCTTCTCGATGATCTGCAGCACCGCATTGACCTTGAGATGCGTGTTGGCCTGCCGGTCAGCGAGCGCCTGACGCACGACATTGACCTGGTTCTGCCACATCGCGATCTTGGCTTCGTCGGCCCCTATGAAGCTCGACATCGAGCGGCCCGCCTCGCTCACGATCCGGTCGAGCACGGCAAACAAAAGGTCGACACTTGCGATCTCGGCCAGGGTCTCCCGGTCGTCGGTCGGCATGCCGCGGCCGTAGGCCGCCTGGACAGTCAGGATCTTGTAGAGCGGGATGGAAGCGACTTGCAGCAGTTCCTTCTGCTCCTCGCTGATCGCGGTGTCGTCGCGGATGGCCTGAACCATGCCGCCGATGAGCGCAGCCACGCGCGGCCGCAGCGCTTTCGATGCTGGTAGGCTCAGCGACTTTAAGCCCGGATTGAGGCACTTCTCCGTTTCGTCGCAGTCGAAAATGAGGACATTGCCATTCGCGGTGCCATCCAGCAGCGAAGTCACGAGGGTGGACGAAGCTTCGCCGACGATCGGCACGAACTTGCCTGGCTCATCGTCCTTGGGGGGCACGTAGATTATCGTGCCGAGCAGTGTCATGGCATATTCGGCGAGCTCTTCGTCGAACCGGCCGCCCGGCGAGAAGAACGCCGACTTCTTGAGGATCGTCCAGGTGTAGTTTCGCGGCACGCCAGGATTGACGTCGTCATACTTGCCCGACCCCTGCGCGGTCGTGCTCGATCGCTGCCCCCTGGTGCCGCACCCATGCTTGGCCGCGGCATAGTCGGTGAAGATCCCTTCGGAGTTGCCGATCGCTTCGCAGATTGCCTTGTCGGCAAGGTCGCCCTTCGGCCAGATCCCGCCCACCAAGCCCTGCGCCATTTCGCAGGAGTTGATATTCAGGTTATTCATGAGCTGAGCCTTCTGGCTGAACTCCTGCATGATCTTCGAACATTCTGGGCAGACTGTGTCGATCGCCAGGCTGAAGGCGAAGCCGACCGCGTTGTTCGCGACTGCCTTCAGCATCGCAACGATCTCGCTCGCGTTGATGAAGCTGAAGGACCCGGCGAAGATGTCGATGCCGCCGCAACCGGCGCGGGCGCGCGGCAGCTGTAGATTGGCGATGTTGGTGGTCTTCTGCGGAAAGCGCGTCCAGACATTGCCGAGGCTGTAATAGCCGGCAGACTGCCCCTGGAACGCGGTCGGTCCGTTGACGTTGGCAGCGCCCCCGACGTCGTTCAGAAACGAGTCCATCGAACTGCCGACATCGGCCGATGCGCCAGACAGCGGGATGGCGAGGGGGAGGGCGGCTGCAAGGAGCGCAGCGACGGCTCTTTTCATCCTAGTAGTCACGTCCAGCTTCCTTCGATGTGAGGAGGTAAATCCTGTCCTGCAGCTCGTCGGCGCTCATGACGCCGTAGCCGATCGGGATGGGGCGGCTGGTCTGCGCGTCCCAGAGCACGACCGCTGGCGTGATCTTGGGCTCGAGCCCCATGCGGCTGCGCTGGTTGGTCTCGACCGTGTAGTTCGGGAAATGCCGCGACGGGCCGCCATCGGTCGAAATCGCGCGCACCGCGATATGCCAGGTCGAGGCAACGCTCTGCACGATCGGCGTCATGACTTCGCAAGCGCCGCAGCTCTGGGCGAAGAAGTAGAAGAGCCCGTAACGCTCGGAAAGCTGGGCCATCGCGGCGTTCCGTTCCGCGCTTCGCGAATCCTGCCACTGGCGCTTGCCAAGCGTCGAGACCGGGCGCTGCAGCGTGTAGTCGAGCTCGGGATCCTGCCAGATCGCCCGCTGCCAGACGTCTCTGAAGAGCGATGCCCGGTCGAGCTGGGCGCGCTGGAACCGAATATAGGCCGTCACATTTGCTGGCGTCGGCTCGAGGATCGCCTTGGCCTTCAGTTCGCGCAACGTCGCCGTGATCGCGTCAAGTTGGCTGGTCGCGCTGGACGTAGGTGCTGGCGAGGGCGAATTCTGACCCGGCGTCTTGGGCCGCTCGCAGTAGAACCAGTATCCGAGCCGCCGCTCCTCGCAATAGAAGCTATCCTGGCGCTCGGCCGATAGTGCGCTGGGCAGTGCATCGGTCCGGCTTGCGACCGGCTGGGCGGTCGCCGGAGAAAACTGGCAAACGGAATTGGTAATCGCGCAGGCGGCAAGCAGCCGCCACGCGACCTTACTGGCGGGCGCGGGCATAGTAGTCCTCGATCTTCTGTTGGATGTCTTGGGTTGCCTGCAGCTCGTCAGGCAGGCGGGCGGCGTCGGTGAACTCGGCATAGACCTCGCTGAAATCCATTTTCGAGAGGTCGAGCCGGGCAAACTCGTCGATGGTGAAGCCCTGGCATTGCTCAGTCTTCGGCTTGCCCCAGGGCTTGTTCAGCTGCTGGCGGCCTTGCTCCTGCAGGATCCGCGAGAGCTTGGATTCAAAGCAGCAGTAGACCTTGCGCTTGGTCAGGCACACGCCAAGGAAGGAGGATGAGCAATAGGTGCCGACGTAGGCGCACAGACCCTGCGCATCCTTCTGATGCAGCAGCATCTCCTCGCGGCTGCAGCCCAGCGCCACGAGCAGCTGGATGCCCGGGATAAGCGGGAAACCCTTGCCCTTGCAGCAGTTGAGCACGCCGAAGACCTTGGACGAGCAGCTTTCTCGGGTCCCCTTGAACAGAGTGAGGTTGTTCGGATCGAATTCGCGGCGCGCCTGGTTCATCGCGTTCAAGGCGACGGCCGCGTCCTTGAACTCGTCATTGGCCTCGCGCTGGATGGTCTCGCACGAGCCATCGATGCAGTAGACATCACCGTCGCAGATGAACTGGTTGGTGTTCGCAGGCTGGTCTGGAACTGGGCAATCATAGACCCGCTCCCAGGTGCGGCACGGCTCGCCCGCGAGGCAGTCTTCGCGCACCAGCTTGCAGCCCGGAGTGGCCTCAAGTGTCTGGCAGTCCTGTGCCTCTGTGAACTGTGCGCAGCTGTAACTGCGGCTCCACGCCCAGCACGGCTGCGTCACGGCGATGCCATCGACGATGCGGGTCACCGGATCGCTGTCCGTGCACGTCTCGGTGTCCTGCTGGCACGAGGAGTCAGCGGCGAGACCAGCACACTGGCTTTCATCGCGCGCGGTCGTGACGACGTTCTCGCCTGTCACCGTGTAGGGCGTGGCGCCATCGACCGGCGACGTGCAACTGACAAGATCGACCCTCAGGTCGCCCGAGTTACAGCCCCAGTAGATCCCGAAATAAGGATCGCAAAGGTTGATCGGATAGGACTGCGTGACAGTGCATTGCGGCGCGGGGTAGCGGTTGCAATTGTAGACCGAAGCCGGGTCAACCCCGCTGCCACCAACACAGTAGTAGCCGTAGACCTGCCGCTGTTCGACACGCGCGGTCAACGTCACGGGGCAGGTCCGCGTTTCCTGTGTCGCCGTATAGCCGACATTGCAGGTCGCCATGTAGCGCGCCGCGGTTCCGCTGGCCGGGGGCAAGGGCACGCAGCGTCCCTGTGAGCCGCCGATGGCCATTCCGCTCGTATAGGCGAGCGGGTCATCGCTGATCACATTGCTGCGCGCGATCGTTGCGTCGAGATCCTGCGGCGCAAACCGGGCGCGCCGGTCCATCGAATCCCGCATGGCCTTGTAGCCGGTGTTGGTCGTCGCCTGGCTCGCCGCTTCGCGGCTCATCCGGTCAGGATCGTCGAAGTAACCCGACTGGCTCGGCGTGCCGCCGAAATTGGGGATGCGGCTTGCATCCGGGTTCGTCGTTGCCGCGCTTTGCGCCGCGGCTGTCTTGTCCCGCCCGAAAGCCTTGCCGTCGGCCTTGGCAGCATTGGTTGTAGTCTGGGCGTAGAGCGGGCCGGCGAGGGCGAGAAGAAGCGCGCCCACGCCAGCGAGAGAGATGACTGGTCGTTTCATGGAACCTGCCTTTCAAGACGGGCGAGGTGCTGGGCGGCGAGCAAAGCGCCGGGCCCGCCGCCGCGCGCGAAGGTCTCGAGCGCGTAAGCTGCGCTGACATTGCCGCTCATCCGGTCGTGCGGCGGAACTTGCGTCCGGCAGTCGAACCCGTCGCACAGATCGAAGTCGCTGCTGGTGACGACGTAGGTGGGCACCGCCTCGATCCCGAAGGCGCGGAACAGTCGCGGGTCGATGCCGACGCCGTGCAGTTGCTCGCCGGGCTTGGCAACTTTGGCCAATGCCGTGGTGAGAGCCTTGACGCTGTTGCCGGGCAGCCCGCGCAAGGCAACAACACCGCCAGCCTTGGTCACGTCGTCGATCATCGCACGCAGCGCTGCAGGCGGCATCGATAGCGAAGCAAAGGCGATGAACCTCGGCGCCTCGCCCATGCCTTCGCTGGTCATGGCGCCGGCATCGGCCACCATCCGGTCAAAATCGAACGTGCTGGCCTCACCAGGCTTCGCGTTCGCTGCAGCCTCACGGTTGTAGCGGCGGGCGTGCGCCTCGGCCTCGTCGGAGCTGGTCCTCGCTTCCCGCGCGAGGGCTTCGGCTCTGGCGCGGGCATTGGCAGACAGCGCGTCAGCATCGCCGGCGCCCGCACTGGCCCGAGCCCGAATAGCGGCCAGATCAAGGTCCGGTTCGGCCGTCTGCGCCGAGGCGCCAGCCAAAGCAGCAAGGCTAGAAAGCGACGCGACTACAAGAAGATGAGGAAGTTTGTTCATAGCGCGCAGCAATTCCGCTTGCGCCAGACCAGGTAGCCCATGTCCTCGCCAATGGCGGGATAGACCTGGCCTGCCGACATGAAGGTGGTGGAGGCACCAATGGGCGCGCAGGCGTAGCGGCCCTTGGTCTGCGGATTGGGATTGGTGGCCTGGAAGCGGTACTGCTGCTTGCGCATCACCGGCATCAGGTACTTGCCGCAAAGCCCTTTGCTGCCCATCGTCCCCCAGGCGACGAGCTCGCGGTGGAGCTTGTAGGAGAAGCGAGCGAGCGCGAGCCGCGATGCCTGCACATGGCCGATCGTTGCCGAGACATTGCCGTTGAGCGGATACATCGTGCCCTGGCAGCCCGCGCACCAGAACAGTTCATCGGTCGGCAGCTTGGCCGTTGCCGCCACACAGTCCGCTGCACAGGCGGCAAGCGCCAAGGGATTGGCGAAGAGGACCGCCTCGGGATTGATGATCGCGGTTAGCTCGCTGTCCTGCCACAGCGGATCAATCTCGGTGATGTAGAGGATGTCGATCGAGCCGGACTCGAGGCACAGGAAATCGGCGACGATCTCCATCCAGTAGATCAGCGGATAGGCATACCAGTGGACATGCCACTGCGAGTTGTACTGCGTGGCGCCGCCGACGGCCGATGGCCCCGCCATCGACTTGAAGCCGATGTCGAACCCCGGATCGAGCTTCATCCCGCCGAGATTGACGAAGCACCATGGCTTCATGCTGACATCGGCGAGCCGCACCGGCTCCCAGAACCCCATCGCGATGCCGGGCCGCAAACCGCAGAGGCAAACGGGGAGAGCCGGATTGCTCGTATCGGGACGGCTCGACGGCCAGATCTTCAGGCCACCGATCGAGATCGGAAACAGGCACGACCAGCAGATGTCCGTGATCGGATTGACGAACTTGCCAGTGCAGCGCCCGGGGCCGGCCGCAGCCTGGGCAGGAGCACTGGACACGACACTCAGGCTGATGAGCAGAAGTGCTCCGCAAAGCCATGACAGAAGGCGTTTCTTCTTGCTCATGACGGCGCATGCTCCTTGAGAGGCACGGGCAGTTCGGTGATGATGAGCGCGCGGCCCTGCTGCTCGACGGTTGCGGGCACCGCGCGAATGCCGAAGTGTTTCACCAGCGTGCCGCCCTGATCGAAGTAGAAGCGCCGCTGACGGGCCTTCATGAGTTCGAGCGGCGCACCGGCTACGAGGATGAGCTTCGCCTTGGTGCTGGCAAAGCGGCGGGTGGCCCAGGCGAGCTGCGCCGGGTCGTCCCCGTCGAGAAAGACGAGGGGTGCGCGCAGCGGCACGGTATCGAGCGGATTGACCCGCGTGCCTGCGGCAATGATGACCCGGCCCTTGTCGTCGGCAATGTCGCGCTCGACGGTAATCGTCGGATCGAAGCGCCAGCTGCGCAGCGCCGAGGCGAGGGTAACGCCCGCGACCGGCTCTGGCCGGTTGACCCGGGCGATTGTCCGCCGCTTCAGCTCTTCGTTGAGACGGGCGCTTTCGCCGGTCTTCTCAAGCTGGGTGAGCCTGGCATGGATCTGCTGAAGCAGGTCCGGTTCGATGACCGGCCATACCGCGCCGTGCTGGCCGTAATCGCGAGCCATTGCCTGTGGTGCGATGGCCAGCGCCAGCGCAGTGGTGCAAACCGGCAGAGTGAGGAGCCTCACAGGATTGGCCTCCCGACCCCGAGTATGCGCGGTCCACAGATCCAACCGATCGCGGCATAGCGACTGTCGAAGCCATCCTTGTGTTCGCTGGTTACGAAGTAGCAGCCTTTCGGCACGCGCCCCGTAGGTCCAAGCGCCAGCGGTTCGCCGAGGCGGCTCTCAAGCTTGGCCTTGGCCACGGCCTCACCGTTGACGAAGTAGATGCGGTTTTGCTCGGTGATGATGTCGCCCGGAACACCGCTCACACGCTTGCCGAACGGCTTGGGCTTCGCTCCGAAATGCTTGACAAACAAAGGCGAGGTGGGTGGGTCGAACAGGATGATGTCCCCGCGATGCACGGGTGCCCCCCGCGTGACCCAGATTGCCCAGTAGGGCAGGCTGGGGCTCACATTGATCATGAGTGCATGGCCCTGCGCGAAGGCGGCAAGTGAGGAGAGCGCCAGCGCCCCGGCGCCGAGCCCGCCCCAAAGCACGAGGCGTTGTACGAAATTGGGCGCCGACGCTGAGCGGATCGAGAGATCAGCGGGCTGCATCGGGAAGGGCTCCCATGCGGCGCACGACGTCGGCACGCACAGACCCGGTCAGGTCCGGCGTGCTCCCGGCGACCACAGCTTCGGCAACCAGAACTGTCCGGCCTTCGCGGCCGAGCTTCTGCACCGAGGCTTCCACGGCTTTGAGGTAGGCCTGGACGCGCAGTCTGGTTTCTTCCGGCGGCCGACCGGCACGTGCTTCGGCTTCGATGAAGTCACCCATGATCCGGCTCAGCTGGACCGTGACGACCTCGCGTTTTTCCAGGGTGAACAGCTTGTCCGTCGCCCAGACACCCCATAGCACCTGACCGACCATGCCCGCGCTGACCACGACAGCGGTGAGATTGATCGATGCAAGCCGCCCGTGCAGGCCCGACGTTGCCAGAATGTTCTTCACAGCTTTTCTCCCGAGAGTTCGCGGTCGAGATCCCGGATGAAGCGCGGCATGCGCCACACGACGACGAGCGTCGCGAGACCGATCAGAACGAACTTGCATTGGCCGAGGAAGGTCACGCGCCGTGCGAGGTCGGCCGCCAGGAAGCGGTCACCAAGATTGGCGACATGGGCGAAGAAGGCATCGGGATTGCCGCCCGACAACAGCAGGAAGAACAGCAGCGGCAAGCCCAGCGCCATCAGGTAGGACGAGCCGAGAAACAGGCAGCCGCGAAGCAGAATGTAGCAGCCATCGGCCATGCGCGAGCGCAATGTCCGCACCGGCTGGCTGACAGGCTGTTCGGCTTCGGACGGGTCGGTCCGGTCGAAAGGGGTGACGAGGTGGAGAGGCATGGAGAGAGGGATCCTTTGGTGATGGGGTGTCAGCGGTTGGGATGAGCGATGCGCTCGATGGCATCGGCGAGCTGGTGCCCGCGCGCGATCTCGGCATCGATGGCGGCGAAGGTCTGGGGCGAACTCGAGAAGAGCGTTGCCGAATAGTCATCGAGCACGAGCCGCCCGATCGCCTCGGTCTCCGGCCCCTTGATGAACACCTCGGAATAGTCGCTCCCGGAGCGCTTGAGACTGCGGATCAGCGTCTCGGTGCGATCGTCCATATCGAGGCGCTTGCTGGCCTTGAAATCGGCGATCGTCTCCGGCTTCTGCTGGAGGATCAGCATCCAGTCGCTGTTCTCGAGCGCCGCCGTCGCCCCGTCGGACTTGTAATAGTCGTTGAGCGACTGGGTAGCAGTCGCCAACGCGCCGCCATACTTGCGGCAGGTGCGGGCGTAGGTTTCGACGAATTCACCCATCGAACCGCCCTTGAGCATCGACCAGGCTTCATCGATCAGCAGAAGCTTGCGCAGTGACCTTGGGCTTCGCGTCATGGCTTGGCTGGTCATGAACATGATGGCTGAGAGGACGACGCTGCGCAGATCCTCCCGGCTCGCAAGGTCGGACATCTCGAAAACCGTGAAGTCCGCATCGAGGTCGAGGCTTGCCTGGCCTTCGAAGAAGGCGCCGTAAGTTCCGCCCGCCATGTAGGGGGCAAGCGCGGTAGCGATATCAGCGGCAGTGTCATGGCCGAGACTGGCCAGCATCTCGCCGACGGTCGTAACTGTGGCAGCCGCGCCGTGCTGCGCCCAGACGAGGTTGACCGCCCGGTCGATCAATCCGCGCTCAGTATCCGTCAGCTTCGCGCTGTGGCGAGCCATTTGCCCGACGATGGCCTTGATCATCCCGAAGCAGTCGAGGCGGTAGTCCTCGTCTTCGGCGGCGCGGGTCGCATCGATCATCGAGAACGGGTTGAGGCAGAAGCCCGCTGCAATCGTGAACTCGACAAAGCGGCCGCCCTGCAGCTTGACCGAGTGCTCGAAGCTGCGGCCATCGTCGATCACGACAACCTGTGCGCCGGCACCGCGCAGCGCGGCACACATCTCCTGGAGCAGCACCGACTTGCCCGATCCCGACTTGCCGCAGATCGCGACATTGTGGTTGCCGGCCTCGTTCTCGAACGGCGACCAGAAGAAGGGCTGGCCGCGCCGCCCGACGAACAGCAGGTGGGGATGGGCGCTGCCGAGATACTCGCCCTGCATGGGCGCGATATTGGCTGCGGTCGTCGACAACACGGTCTTGAATCGCTTCAGCCGCTCCATGTCGGCGCCGAGCCCGTCAGCCAGGGTGAGCGGCATCGCGGCGAGCAATCCTTGGATCTGGAGGTAGCGCTCGTCGGTGAGGTCCCAGCCCGCCGCCTTGTAGATCGATTTGATCGCGCGTTCGTGGCGATCTCCCTGGCCCAGCGGCGAATAGGTCGTGACACCGTAGAAGACCCGCACGAGACGGCGGCCTTCCTGGAGCTCGGCCTGAACATGCTGCCACTCGGCGGCCTGTTCGCCGATCCGAGGCAGGAACCGCGCGCTGCGGGTTCCGGCGAGGCTGGTCGTCCGCATGAACTTGAATCCGGCCTTCGCCGATGCAGCCTCCTGATCCGGATAGACGAGACACAGCATGGTGGCGGCGGGGCAGGGGAAGCGCAGCTTGTCGGTGAACAGGTCGCCGATCAGCCGCGCGCATTCCCACGGGGCCCAGCGCGATGGCATGTTGCGTACGGCAAAATGCCGGACATCGAAGGCATCGGGATAGACGGTCCCGATCTCGGGCACGCCGTCATTGACCTTTCCGGTGGGACGGAAACGCTCGGTGACGAGCCGCATGCGGTCTTCAGCCACCACCAGTTCGATGTCGTGGCGGATCGCCTGGGATGCGATTGGATCATTCGGGTTGTAAGGCACCGCATCGTCCTGCGGAGCGGTGGTGGGCGAAGTCAGATCATCGATGACAGCGATGAGCGCTTCCGGCCCGACTTCGACCACGCCGAGATTGAGCGACTTGAGCATCGCCACCAAGCCGTCGCGGGTCTGCTTGAGATCCTCATTGCTGACCGACTTGGAGGTCGGCACTCCGACCGAGACGATCACCTGGTGATGCCGCGCATGGAAGGGCGCGTCCGGCGAGCCGGACTCCCATACGAGCGAATAGAGCCGCCGCGCCCGGTGCCGGGCGATTGCCTCGTACACGCCGCCCTGGATGTAGCGTGGGGCGAACCACGGGGCGATGATCCTGCTGATGCGCGGGCTTGCAAGGTGAAGTACCTGAAGGCAGGCGCCTGCTGGCAGGCCTTCCGAGAAGAACTGTCCCAGGATTTCCCCGGTGCGCTCGTCGGCTCCGATCAGCGGCGTAACCGAGAGGACAAAGCCCTTCGAGCGTGCGTTGAAGTAAAGGCGGGTTGCCGGATCATAGACCCGGTAGGGGAGCCAGTCGGAGAGCATATCGACCATGAGCTGCGGACGGGCTTTGTCGGCGTGCTCGGCATCACCCAGCAATCCGCTGAGCAGCCGATCGACGACGGTCTTGAGTTGTTCGGCCATCACTTGGGTTCCTTGGGCTGCGAGGTGCTGACGATCGGCTGTTCGCCGGTTCTGACTGACGGGCGGATTGCGGCCTTTGCGGCTTCAATCGCCGCTGCGCTCGGGAACACCGGAGCGCTCTGCCCCGCCTCAGGCCGAGGGGCTCGATCACGCGGGGGAGGCGACGTGTCGAACCCCTCGACCGCCGGTGCCTTGGCACCGGCAACGGCCTCGCGCGCCGTGGAGGGGAGGACCAGCGGCGAGGCATCTGAAGTTTCGTTG